>FWPU01002645.1_pt1 | contig 48434 bp, 42 predicted proteins | sample 2228361 | NCBI WGS metagenome assembly FWPU01 (sample SAMEA103939777, study PRJEB20133) | metagenome
TCTCCCAGCCTTCATCAGGTGCTTTTACTCCATCCAGCACTTCTTTATCAAAAATCAATACACTTATGCTTGGATCATCCACATTGAACTTTACGATGTATTTTTTACCTATGTATTTTCTCAAAGAATCATTGCTTTCCATGGCTAACATCGGTTCAATTATAAAATCATTTTCGAATTTTTTTTTATTCACAAAATATCTAAATTCAAACCAATCAGATGTTTTACCACCTCTTCTAAACTTATATATTTGACCAATAGTATATCTTACAGGTTCCCGTTTAAATTTGTAATGGTATCTGTACCATCCTCTAATTAATAACATAATAAAAATAAGTGTTACTGTTGTAACAAAAACGTAATAAAACTTATCATCTTCACTTAAAGAATTCCACTTTTTCTTTATTTTCTTAAATGCCATCGTTTTATCTTTCTTCTTCTTCCATTAAACTTTGCAAGCCATAATTTGACATTTGATTGGGTAAATAAATCATTACACTCTCTCTTTTGCTTAAATTCAAATTTAAGCTATTGCTATTTAATATACTCAACTTCATATTAAATCCATAAGAAATTGCCGACTGGAGTGCAAACTCTTTGAAAGATTTATTATAACCTACCATTTTAAATTCTGTCGAAAGTTTTGGAATTGAAATATTAAATTCTAGACCTGTTCCAACCAAATCTGATACACCGGGAACCAAAAACGCATCTGCCGCAACTCCTGCAAGATTTATTTTTCCTTTATTCATTATCCCTTGAGAAATCCCGCTGATAATTGCCCTGCCTGCCCAAAAATTTGTGCTAACCATCATCGGGGCATAATTTGTCATTATGGCTGACGCATATGGCGCTAATACTGCTCCTCCTATGACTGCTCCCGGTACCATGAAAGTCCCTAATAACATACGCTTCCCAACATATGCTCGTCCATAATTAAATCTGCTCATGAATATCTCTCGCTGCTCTTCAATATTACTTGCATTTTTCATCGCATCTCGAAATGCTTCATCATCATGAAAATAACGTGCTCCCTTATCCCCCTTTTTCTCCGTTTCCTGTGGAGTAACAACCACCTCCTCCAACATACCTCCTTCTCCAATCCATTCACCATCATCGTAAGTAAATTCCCATCCACTTTCGGTAGTAACAGTTTCTCCTTCTTTGGGATTTTTTACCTTTTCTTTGCAGGTCGGACAATCCCCATTCGGATCATTCAATTGTAAGGGACTATTTCCATTGACGGCATAATCACTCACACCCACAGTCGGCTTCGGATCCCTGTTCCACCTCCTTGCCAATCTGCCGTCATACTCCCAATACAAAGCCGTGTAGTGGTTTTCGTATAACTCCGGTACTCTTTCTTGCGTGTTGAAAGCATATCGATATGCCGTGAGGTTGTATTTTCTGCCTTCCATCACACTCCCGAATGGATAATAATCCTGCGTACTGCTCACGTTCAGGGCAAATTTATTCTGCTGCCAGGATTTTTTATCGGTGTAAGTCACCCTCACGTTGCCCAGCCAGTCGGTGCGTTCATAGTGTTTTTTGCCGAGGGGGTAGATGCTTGTTTTGACGGGTGGTTTGCCTTCCGTAACAATCACCGGTGTGGCGATGCCGTTTTGTGTGGGTTTCTTCATCAAAAAGCGGTTTTCTTTAATTACGCCCAATCGTTTCTCTCCATACATCGGAAGCTCTGTCAAAAATAACGAATCTTTCCGAATCCTGTACATCGCAATTACATTTCCATCAGGATTTTTAAGGTAGGTGTTTTTATAATTGGTATTTCTTAATTTAAGGAAAAAGTGAGAAAAAGGACGAAACACCAAGTAGAACAAGTCTTTAAAAGTAAAGACCTCATTGTGGAAAACTTTTTTGGATTGCAGGGACAGAAAAAGTAAAATCAGACGAAAAGGTCAGAAAAAAGCCCAAACCAGTTCGAGGTTATGAAATTAAAAACAAGGTGTTATTGCCTTAAACTCAGATAGTTTTCTCCCTTTTTTATCTAGCTTTTTAGAGTAAAGAACACATTTTGATTCTGCCCCTAAAATTAAATATTCTCGTAATCGATTTTTTTTGTCATACAGATACCATTTTCCTACTGCCTTATTTTCAAAAGTAGTTCCAATAGCTAAATAACCATTATCCCACCTAACAATAACATCTTGCAAAGTATCATTTTTTCCTAATAAGAAAATTTTCCCTGTTTTTCCATTCAACAAAAACTCATTTGTAAAGTCAGCCATTTCTATTGATTCCATAGTTGAGTCTGTTTCTTGACATATAACTTCATTATTTCCTAATAACAAGAGAAAAGCAATCAGTATTTGAAAGTACAATTTACGCATATTTTCTTAATTATTGGGGGATAGGAATTTTACTTCCAGTTGCTTTATTTACTCTTTCGATAGGCAAATAAGAACTGTCATCAATAATTTGCCCTTTTTCTTTTCGATATTCTATGCCTGCTTTAACTGCATTTTGTAGCAATGGTCCATAAACATCTTCAACAACTTCAGGACTTGAAAACAAATTGTAATCATACCCTTTTTCTTTGGCAATTTGTTCTTTTGTTGAAATATGGTCTTTTTCAACAGACATTGTTTGTATTAGCTTTTCTTCAAAATCAATGTTGTCTAAATTTGCTTGTTTTTCAATTTTATCTAGATCAGGGGTAATAATCACTTTGTCATACAAACCATCTTCACCAGTCGTAAATTTTCCATCATCTGTTCTTAACTTTGAGTTCCCTCCCTGTTTTAGAGCCTTTAAGTTTTCTTTATCTGAAAGGTCAATAACTACAATTGTCCTAATTGCCTGTAATTCTTCATAAATTTTTGTCCCTATTTTAGTAGAAGTTAATATGTCTAATACAGGTTGAGTATTTTTAACAAACTCTTTTGAAACTGCCCCTCCAGAAACTGTTTGCCATTGACCATTTACTTTTACTACTTGTTCACCAGTTTTCGGGTCAACAACAACTTTTCCGTCAGGGTCAACAAAAATGATCGGATTATTTAATACATAGGCATAAGGGCTAATATCAGGATATTTATGAACTTTTGCATCAGGCTTAGATGTCCTACCCAGTCTTACATCCAGCCATCTGTCACCCATATCAATAGTGTTGCCGCTTCCATTTACTTCGTCTATTTTTTCGTGATTTCCAAACCCAAACCTATACAAACTATCCCGCACACTCCTTGCCAACATCCCAAACGGATAATAATCCTGCGAACTACTTATATTTAAAGCAAACTTATTCTGCTGCCAGGATTTTTTGTCTGTGTAAGTGACTCTCACGTTGCCCAGCCAGTCGGTGGTTTCGTAGTATTTTTTGCCAAGGGGGTAGATGCTTGTTTTGATGGGTGGTTTGCCGGCTGTGATAATCACCGGTGTGGCGATGCCGTTTTGTGTGGGTTTCTTCATCAAAAAGCGGTTTTCTTTCATTACGCCCAATCGTTTCTCTCCATACATCGGAATCTCTGTCAAAAATAAGGAATCTTTTGCAATTCTGTACACCGCCATCACATTTCCCTGCGGGTCTCTTAAGTAGATGTCTTTGTAATGCAGGACATACTCCTTCTCCAATCGGTTGCCGGTGGCGTCGTATTTAAATCTGAGCTTCGGTAATATGGCCGAGGGGGTGCTATTCAGTATATTGGGCGAGAGGTTGCCCTGATAGAGCGTGTCGATCACTTTCACTTTGCCATAGTCGGTCCATTGGATCTGCATCTTCGTCCGGTTGTTACTTTGAATCCGGGGCTGTAACTTCTCTTTTCTTTCGTTTGCTTTTTTTATTCAAATCTATCACTAATTCCGGATTTGTATATTCCTCTAATTCCTCCAACTCTCTAGCCACCTTCTCTTTCCATTCTTTTTGCCTGACTTCATCTCTCGAGAAATCCGTCTCTTTATCATACAAATCTTGGTAATAATTTAATTCCTTATACATTTTATCAAAAATTCTATCATACTTTTCTTTTATCTTGTCAGGATTTGATCTAAATTTTGTCTCGGATAATTTCTTTTTTAACTTTCTTGCATACAATTTCAGCAATGTCAAAATGCAATTGTTCATGTTCTAGTAAAATTAATCTGTTTTTAGATTTTGTCCATGATTTTTTGGGAATAAATTGTGCAACAATAATAAATTTTATCATGTTATTTTCATACGTGTATTCATCAGAAATTACTATATGAGAAATTGCTTCAAAAGAAATTCCACTCTTAGGTCTTCCTTAAAAATCTTCCCAGCTCAGCTTATAACCCTTGCTCCAAACTATCGTATCTTTATTTTGCGCATTAACGAATGTACAACAAAAAATCAATAAGATGCCTATTATGTTATTTTTCATTTCTCTTATTTTTTTGTAGCCTTTGTAGTCGTGCCTTTTGCATTCTCTATTCTTTTAAATAGCTTCTCTCCTTTCTCTAATTTAAATTCCACTTTGACAGTACCCGGCTTGTTTGTTTTTATTTTTCTAAGAATGACCTCACGACCATTCTTATCTATTTTACCTAATTCAAGCGTAACTTCTATTGAGTGCCATTTTCATCTAATTCAGGTTCATAAGTAATAGCCAGAAAGTCCTCGTTGAATTTTAATTTTTTTTAAATCAAAAACTCATCCAAATAAATTACGATAAGTGTATTTTTTCTAAAAAATATGTTTTTTGTTTAGTATCAATTTATCCAGGTCCCAATGCACTTTCTGTTTAAACTCTGCCGTGCGAATGGGACATCCGTGTACCTGACAAATACTGCATTGTTCATCCACACAAGGATCGGGATGAATAAAAATTTCTACTCTTTTGTCAAAATGTTTGTTGAGAATTTCTTCCACTTCTTTCATTTCTTCATGTGTTTTTTGTAGATCAAAATACCGTGGCAAGGACAAATGGGCATCGATATGAAGGTATGATCCATAGCGTATGACTCTCAGATTATGCAAATCGATCCATTGATCTTTTCGGTGGTCTGTCAAGATTTGGATGATTTCTTGCAAAGTATTGAAATCTGCTTCATCGAGCACACCTTTAAGAAATTTGCGAATCAACAAAATGCCTTCTCTGACAAGCACTCCTCCGATCAATAATGCCAACACGTCATCGGGCCATTGCAAACCTGTAAAATACATAAAACCCAAACCTATAAACAATGGCAAACTTGTCAATACGTCGCTCAGCAAGTGTTTGCCATCGGCCTCCATGGCAGGAGAATTTAATTTTTTACCGTTGCTAACCAACAACCAAGCAAGCAATAAATTGATGATAGCACCAAAAAGAGTCAATCCGATACCTTCCGGAATATTTTCAACAGGAGTTTTATGGCCCAACAATCCATTTAAGCCACGGTATGCGGCATAAATTCCGGCAATGATAATCAGAGTGCCTTCAATGCCTACCGAAAGATATTCGGCTTTCCCGTGACCATAAGGATGTTGTTTGTCACGGGGCTGCATCCCCCACCAAATGGTATATAATGCGATAGCACCGGTAGTAATGTTTATGAGGGATTCCAATGCATCAGACAAGATAGCGTTGGAGTGTGTAATCCGATAACCATAAAACTTGATGCCGGCAATGACAATACCGGCAAACAATGCAATAGATTGAAATAAAATTTTTTTTCTGTCTTTATTCAAACAATATCAGGTTAACATGCTATAACCCTTTTTCACCCAAATATCTTTCGGCATCAAGGGCTGCCATGCAACCGGTGCCGGCAGCCGTTACGGCTTGCCTGTATACTTTATCTGCACAATCACCTGCCGCAAAAATACCGGGAATGTTGGTTTTGGTGGAGCCGGGTTGAACTTTTATATACCCTTGTTCATCCATATCCAACCATCCTTTGAAAATATCTGTGTTGGGCTTATGTCCTATTGCTACAAAAAATCCTGTTACATTCAATACTTTTTCCTCTCCGGTTTTGTTATTTTTAACTTTAACGCCGGTAACCGATTTTTCACCCAGTATCTCTAACGTTTCATGATTAAACAATACTTCTATGTTGGGTGTGTTCATCACTCTTTCGGCCATAACTTTCGATGCCCTGAAAACATCCCTTCTTACCAGCATGTACACTTTATTGCACAATTTTGAAAGATAAAGAGCTTCTTCGCACGCGGTATCTCCACCACCCACAATGGCCACATCTTGCCCTTTAAAGAAAAACCCATCGCAAACAGCACATGCAGAAACACCAAAGCCATTTAATCTTTGCTCCGATTCCAATCCCAACCATTTGGCAGAAGCACCGGTAGATACGATTACGGCATGTGCGTGTATTTCGGTTTCATCGTCTATCCATACTTTGTGAACCGGACCAGTGAAATCTACCTTCGTAGCCAAACCGAATCTTACATCAGTACCAAAACGTTCGGCTTGTTTTTTAAACAATTCCATCATTTCCGGTCCTTGAATCCCATCAGGAAAACCCGGATAGTTTTCCACCTCGGTCGTAATTGTCAACTGCCCTCCGGGTTGCATTCCGGTATATAACAAAGGTTTTAGTGCCGCTCTCGATGCATAAATTGCTGCGGTGTAGCCCGCAGGACCCGAACCTAAAATCAATAATTTGACTTCTTCTGCCATAATCTTTTTTGGTGCAAAGCAATGAATTTTTTTATTTAATCTCTCAGGAAAAATTTTAAAATATCACAAATTCAAGAATCCTTTTTTTCCAACAACATATCGGCCCAGTTTTCCAAATTGTTTTTTTCTTTTTCCACTGTCTGCATTGCCAGGTCATACAATGCGCTGATGTTTTTTTCATGACAATCGTCCATATCCGGATTGATGTCCGGAGTGAGTTTCGGATTTATTCTATAATATTTTCCCCGGATAATGTTTTGTTGGAAAAGTTGTTTCAAATGTTCGTGAACCAAATCATCCACTCCGTTCATCATCATATCCATCAATGGCCTTGTCCAGGAGTGCAGTCCCCAATTTTTCACATCTTTATATTCATATTGCTTTCTGACCTCTCCTGTTCCAAGCGACAACAAATTAATTTCTATTGATTCGAGGCCGTTTCCTTTGTGCAAATTTTCTTTCAAGATTTCTGTCAACAAATAGAGAGAAGGATTATTTGCAAAGACGCCACCATCAATCAAATGATATTCATTTCCCGAAGAAGATTGAATTTTAGCACATTCAAAATAGGTAGGCATGGCGGAAGTGGCTCTTATGACTTGCCAAACAAAAAAATCGTTTTCCGGCTGATCTATAGCCATTTTTTTAGAGAAAACAAAAGGTTTTGAATGTTTGATATCATATGCCAGAATCATTACATTCTTCTTAAGGTTGCTCAATTTTGCATTGCCAAAAATTTGTTGCATGACATGATTCATTCCCTTGCTGTCGTATTTTTCGTCGATGATGCCACCCAAAGATCGAACAAACTGTTTTGGTGACTTTTTAAAAATAGATTTGCCATGCGTCAAATAAAAATCAAGCAGGTCAGAGGCCGTATAAAGTGTCTTGCCGGGGTTTCCGGGTTGGGCAACGGTCAAACCCAAGGCGAGAATGCCTCCGGTGCTTGTCCCTGCCAATTTGTCGAAACAATCGCACAGGTCTAAATCATGAGTATTTTTTTTTCTCAAAATTGCTTCCAATTCGCTCAAAATTGCAGCCGGTATGATGCCTCTTATACCACCGCCATCTAAGCTTAAGAGGTTTATTTTTCGAATTTGTTTATTGTTCATTTTCGTGCTTGTTAAAACCAATGTGAAATACAGGGTCACCCTGATATACAATGGGAGAATTATTCAACCCTATAATATATCCGTTATACGGAGAATACAGTTTGATGTTATAATTGTTATATGGATCATGAATCACTGCCAATAATTGTTTTTTATAGACCTGATGCCCCAATTCAACAAAAAGTTTGACTATTCCCGAACGTTTGGCCCTTATCCAGGAAGAATGTTCAAGAACTAAAGATTGATAAAAATATTCCGGTTGGCCGTGCAACATTTTGAGGGATTTTAGAAAATTTAAAATGCCGTCGTATGCTTTGATTACCGCATCGGCATCTAACCGGCCGGCTTCACCACCTTCATATACGAGTATTGTCTTGCCCATCAAATGAGCTTGATGCCGCAATGATTTTCTGATCATTTTTGAATAAACGGTAAACGGAGCCTGGAAATATGAAGCCAATTCCAACGCATTTTTTTGCATCGGATCAATCCTTATTTGCGGATAATTGGATCGATTTCCACCACCGGTGTGAAAATCCAAGCCGACATCAATTTCCGGTAAAATATGTTTGGTGATTAACCATGCAATTCTTGCCGCCAACGAACCTTTTTGACTGCCGGGAAAACTTCTGTTAAGGTCCTTATTTGCGGTGACATTTCTCATTAAATTTATGAAACCAAAAATGTTCACAATTGGAATCACCACCACCGATCCTTTTATCAATTGGTTCAGCATGCCGCTTTCAAGCAACATTCTTATGGCTTCTATACCAATGATTTCGTCTCCATGCACGCCTGCTGTCAATAACACAACAGGACCTTTCTCTGTAGACCGGAAAACATACACAGGCAAATGGATGATTGTGCCGGATGTCAATCTGGCAACTTCTATCGACAATGTTCTATTTTCTCCGGGAAATATAGTTTGATCATAAATATGCATAATTTTTATTCGAAAAAATTTTTCAAAAATAAAAGATTTTATATTTGGCAAAAATTTTAATAAATCTGCATGATACATCCGGACCTTGAAATTCGTAAAATTTCTGATCAAATAGGTTATGGTTTGTTTGCCACCAAATTGATCCCCAAAGGAACAATTACTTACATACGCGATGAACTTGAAATAATCATTCCTGCCAATGACCGCCGTTTGAAAGACAGCCGCTACCGTCCGATTATAGAGAAATATGCATTTGTCAATTCCAAAGGCGAACACGTATTGAGCTGGGATTTTGCCAAATATGTCAACCACTCATGCACGCCCAATTCGCTTACAACCGGTTATGATTTTGAAATTGCCATAAAAGATATCTTACCCGGCGAGCAACTTACCGATGATTACGGCCTATTCAATATGGATGAAACAATGGTCTGCCTTTGCGGTTCTCCTCAATGCAGAGGAAGTATCAATAAGAAAGATTTTGTCAAACTTATTTCTTCCTGGGACAATGCCATATTGAGCGCTTTGGAATGCTATAATTTCGTAGCACAACCATTGGCTATTTTTATGGATGCCGAAACTTCACGCCAATTGGATAATTTTTTTAAAGATCCTCTTCAATACAAAAGCGTTAAAAATGTCAAACGCATCAAACATCCCAAAAGGATAAAAAACATCAAACAAGTATAATATTTCTATCAGCATGTGACAGTACTATTGGTTTTGTATCAATACCGAAAGTATGATTCTATCAACATAATCGCGTTAATAAATGTGTGATTGTGATTGTTCCAAAACAAAACTATTTCACTAATTTCACCTCAAAAAATTTATGAGCACATTTATTATTAACGGAGGTTGTAAATTAAAAGGAGAAATTCACCCACAAGGAGCCAAAAATGAAGCATTACAGGTTATCTCAGCCGTATTGTTAACTGAAGAAGAGGTAGTAATCAAAAATGTGCCCAACATTGTCGATGTCAATAAATTGATCGAATTGTTGAGCGATTTGGGTGTGGAAGTTCATAAAGAAGGAACGGGTACTTTTTCTTTCAAAGCATCGAATATCAATCTTGATTATTTGAAAACCGAAACTTTCAAGAAAAAAGCTTCTGCATTGAGAGGATCCGTCATGATTATGGGCCCATTGCTTGCAAGATTCGGACTCGCCCATATGCCCAAACCCGGTGGAGATAAAATTGGCAGACGTAGATTGGATACACATTTCCAAGGATTTATAGATTTAGGCGCAACATTGGACTTTCAACCGGGAGAACACTTTTTTTCCATTCGAGCAGAAAAATTAACCGGCACATACATGCTTCTTGATGAAGCATCGGTTACAGGCACGGCCAACATTATCATGGCAGCCGTAATGGCCGAAGGTACAACCACAATTTATCATGCTGCTTGCGAGCCCTACATTCAACAATTATGCAAAATGCTCAACTCGATGGGCGCCAAAATTTCGGGCATCGGATCAAACCTTTTGACAATCGAAGGAGTGAAATCGTTGAAAGGAACCACTCATACCATCCTGCCCGATATGATTGAAATAGGCAGTTTTATCGGGTTGGCCGCAATGACTCAATCGGAATTGACCATAAAAAATTGTTCGGTCGATAATCTGGGAATTATACCCCGTACATTCAAACGTTTGGGCATTCAATTAGAAATCAGAGGAGACGATATCTACATACCTGAGCAAGAATTATACGAAATTGAAAATTTCATGGACGGTTCCATCCTCACTGTCTCAGACGCTCCCTGGCCGGGATTCACACCCGATTTGATCAGTATTGTATTGGTGGTGGCAACACAAGCCAAAGGCAGCGTATTGATTCATCAAAAGATGTTTGAAAGCCGTTTGTTTTTTGTAGACAAACTGATCGACATGGGGGCACAGATAATTTTATGTGACCCACACCGTGCCACTGTGATTGGTCTTGCCCGGCAAACACCTTTGAGAGGCATTGAAATGTCTTCTCCCGATATTCGAGCCGGCGTTGCATTGCTGATAGCTGCTCTTTCGGCCAAAGGGAAAAGCAAAATACATAATGTAGAACAGATCGACAGGGGATATGAAAACATAGAAGATCGCTTGAATGCTCTTGGTGCAGACATTATCAGAGTGTAACCCATCCTTTGTTGATGAAAGCCAGCTTTAATGCTAGGTCAAATTTTAAAAATCATTTTCTCTATCTTTGACATATTTGATTGACCGGAAAATCATTTATGATTTCTCATTTCTTGATCAAAATTTAATTCTGATTCCTATTGTCGGCAAAACAGTTCCTGAAAAATTAGGAATGGTTTTCAGGACATACTGCTGACCACCGTTTATTGTCTTGTATGTTCCGTCGGGATTTTTTTCCCTGATGACAAAATCTTGTCCACGGTTTTGGAAATTATACAAGTTTTGAATATCCAGATACAACAACAAAGTCCATCGTTCAAAAAAGTAGGATTTATCGATTCTTATATCCAATTGATGAAAAGCATTGAATCTTTGACTGTTGATCTGATTGTAATCAAGCACAGGTCCACCATTGACAGTCCACACATCCACTCTTGATGAAACATTTAAGTCATAAGGAGTATAAGGCAAACCTCCGACAAACCTCCATTTTAAACCGGCTTTCCAACGTTTTTTAAATTCTTTGGTGCCTGTGATCGTTACCAAATGTCTGCTATCCCATGATGAAGGAATATATTTTCCGTTCAGACCTGTAAATGAGCTTCTTACCCAGGTATAAGTTGCCAATAAACTGAACTTATTCAAACTCCAACGGTTGAGAACTTCAATACCATAGGCATATCCTTTTCCAATCGATGCAGCAGGCACAGCTCCCACCACTCCATAACCGGCACCTTGATTGGCTAAACTAATGCCGGTAATTAAATCTATGGGATATTGAAAATAATCTTTGTAAAAACCTTCGACAGAAGCCATCACACCTTCTTTGATCGAACGTTCGATACCAAGATTGTATTGAATCATCCCGATAAATTTCAAATTGTCTTTGTTGACAAATTCACCCCGATTATTTTTAAAACCAAGCGTTGTATAGGCAGGATGTTGAAAATACCGGCCTATACCGGCATTCAATTTATCTTTTTCATTGATTACGTATGAAGCAGCCAATCTTGGTGAAAATTGATTGAGCAAATTGGCCATTTCCGGATTATAGTCCATTCCATCCATTCTCAAACCAAAAGTCATTTGAAGACGATTTGATAAATAAGATTTGGCTAATTGTCCAAACATTCCGTATTTCCATAAAAAAATGTCCGTTTCATAAGATATATTTTCTACATTGTTGTTGATCAATAATGCTTGGTTTGTAACGTTTTGATAATGGGCATATTCGGCATTAAAGCCAAAACTGATTTTATATTCACCCGACCTAGTAATGTTTTCATAACGAAACTTGTTCTCACTTTCAAATGAATTGTAATCCAACACTTTTGGTTTTGATTCGTCATTTTCTGGATACTTGTATAAAGAATTGAATAGCATGTTGCGACTGACAATAAAGTTTTGATAACCTTTACCGGTAAATCTTTTATACACGGCCCCGATGGTGTAGCTCCATTGATTGTTGACAGGAATGTTGTTTAAAATATACTCTTGCGATTCTGAAGGATTTTTAATACCCGTGTTGAGTTTTAAAAAATCTAAAGATCCCAGGCTGATGATGGTAAGGTTGCTTTTGGCATTCAAATCTGTTTTGATTTTAAATTGATAATCGTTGAATGTAGGCAAGAATGGCAAACCGAGAGCCGAAAACAAAAGTTGTAGGTATGAACGTCTCACAGAAACAATATAGGTAGTTTTTTTTCCTATCGGACCATCTAAAGTTATGGCGGTCTCGCTTGCCCCAAGAGTGAATTGAATATTGGTTTTGTCTTTACTGCCTTCCTTAAGTTTAAAATCAAGCACACCGCTGAGTGCATTGTATCGTTTGGCCGGAAAGTTCGATGAATAAAAATTTACTTCTCTGATAAAATCCGCATTGATGATGCCGACCGGACCACCGGAAGCACCTTGTGTTGAAAAATGATTGAGTACAGGGATTTCAATATCATCCAAATAGAAACGGTTTTCCGATGGTCCTCCCCCACGAATAATTACATCGTTTCTAAAAGCCGGAGTAGAACCCACACCCGGAAAAGACTGAATGACCCGTGAAATGTCTCTATTGCTTCCCGGATTGCTTTCAATTTCTTTGACACCAATCGATTGCATACTTATGAGCGCCTCCTCGCTTTTTTGAAAAGGATCTGCTTTCACTTCAAATGCTTCAAGTTGCAGCGAGGACTCCTCCATCTCAATAGTGACAAAAGGAGAATTATTTTTACTCACAAAAATTTCCTCCGTCAATTTTTCTTTAAATCCTATAAAAGAAACTCTCAAACGAACGAAACCGACCGGAACATCATCCAATGTGAAATTACCTTCGATGTCTGTGGTTGTCCCTTTATTGGTTCCGTCTATTAAAATATTGGCAAAAGGAACCGGTTCTCCGGTCAGTTTATTGATAACCTTGCCCTTGATTTTTCCGGTTTGTGCCATTAAGGATTGGCTCAATAAAACAGCGATGATCAATTGAGTTAGAATTTTTAAAACTTTGCTGATCATTTCTTTTACTTTTTCATCATTTTTAAATATAAATTTCTTCTTTCACTAAAATCAACTATCGGTTTTGGTGCATCTTCAAGGTCATATGGCAACCATTTTTTTAAATAAACATGGTTTGGATCAAACTTTTGTTGTTGCAGCCAAGGATTAAATATTCTGAAATAAGGTGCAGCATCGGCGCCGGTTCCGGCAGCCCACTGCCAATTACCAACATTTGAGGCCAATTCGAAATCAAATAGTTTTTCCGCAAAATATCGCTCGCCCCAACGCCAATCAATCCATAAGATTTTGGTCAAATAGTTGGCCACTACCATTCTGAGACGATTGTGCATATAACCGGTTGAGTTGAGCTGATGCATGGCTGCATCAATAATTGGAACACCGGTGGATGCATTTTTCCATTTTTGAAAGTATGCTTCATTATTTTCTTTCGGGATGTCAATTTGTCTAAAATCATCTTTGTCAGTGAAAGGAAAATGATAAATCAAATATTGAAAAAATTCCCTCCAAATCAATTCATTGAGATACTTTTGATTGTTGAGTGCCATTTTGAATAGTTTTCTGATGCTTATCAACCCAAATCTCAAAGCGGTTGAAACGTTTGTTGTGCTTTTTTCTAATGAAAAATTATCTCTTGTTAGATGATAGTTTGAAATGATTTTCTCCATTTCCTGAAAATCAAAGGGATGATATTGAATAGTGGATGACTTGAAACCTATCTCTTGCAATGATGGAAAATGCCAATCGGCAGGCAATTTCATCAGATTTTTCAACAATTGTTCAGAAGGATAATGTTTTAAATGGATTGCAGGATCAAAAATCGACTTCCACTTTTTGGAAAAGGGTGTGTATACACGGTATATGTCGCCGGAATCAGATTTTATTTCATCAAGAGATAATATGATATGGTCCCTCACTAGTATCAATTCAATTTCTTTTCTGTCGAGAAATTGTTGTATTTCGCTGTCTCTTTGAGCGGCATATGGTTCATAATCTTCATTGGCAAAGACCTTGTTGATATGGTATTTTTGTGTGAGAAATTCAAATGCCTCAGCCGGTTTGCCATTAAAAATGAATATGCCGGCGGCGTGGTGGTTCGCCGCACGTAGATTCAATTCAGACAGACGGTCGTAAATCAGAGAAACTCTATGATCGTTCTCCGGCAATTCGTCAAGTATGTTTCGGTCAAAAATAAACACAGGCAAAACAGGTATTTTTTCTGAAAGGGCAAGATACAGGGCATGGTTATCATCCCATCTTAAATCTCTTCGGAACCAGAAGACATTTATTTTGTTATCGTTCATGGATTCAGCAGTTATTAAAGATTTCTAGGAGTTTCTGATGACGGTAGTCAAAAATATGTCTCAACCTCTTTTTGACAATTAAAGCATTGGCAATATCTCCCAAAAAACCTAAAGGTACCTTGTAATGTACGATGTCTTCGGCGAGCACGCCGTTTTCGGTTTCTTTGAATAGATGCTGATGATGCCAAAAACTGTAGGGTCCGAAACGTTGTTCGTCCACAAACATCTCTTTTTCGTTTACATGAGTAATTTCGGTAACCCAAGAGGTTTTGAAGAATGGGAAGGGGCTAACCTTGTATGTGATTATTTGCCCCGGATACATTTTTCGGTCTGCTCCCCACAAAATTTCAAATGACAAATCAGCCGGAGTAATTTCGTTCAAATTGTGTGGGTCTGAGAAAAAATCCCATGCTTGATCGAGAGTCGTTTTCAACAATATTTTATCATTCAACCGATATATCATCATTCCATTAAATTTTTAAGTTAATTTTTCTATCAATTTCAATCACAGTTTAAATGTTTTTAATGATTCTTGAAAATCGTTAAACAAAAATTCAAAACCTGCTTTTTTTAATTTTTCGTTGCTGACTCTTACACCTGTGGTAAGCATTTTGTGTTGTTCTCCAAAAATCAATTTGAGAACGAACTCAGGCACTCTGAAAGGCCACAATGGGCGGTGAAAATGTTTGGCTAAGATTCTGACCATTTCATCATAGGTAAGTTGCATATCGCTGACGGCATTGTAGAGACCGGCTTTTTGAAGATTTTCAATCAAAAATTCAAAGATCCTGCATAAATCATCGATATGAATCATTGGCAGAATCTGACAACCCGGTGAAATGGACATTCCCAACCCCCATTTAACCGGAATAGCTGCTTTTGGAAGAAAACCACCTTTGTCGGACAATACCAATCCGATACGCAAGACAGCCACTTGATTGCACAATTTGTCAAACGGCCGGTAGCTCCTCTCCCATTCACTGCATGTTTTGCCGAAAAAATCATTGGTAGGCGGATCGGTTTCATAAAATACCTTGTCGCTGATCAGCATTCCGTAAAAACCTACTGCACTTGCTCCAATAAACAATTCCGGTTTGACCTTTTGCTTCTCAATGGCGCATGCAAGCGTATGACTGCTTTGCACTCTCGAAGCCAAAATTTTCTTTTTGTAATCTTCTGTCCACCTGTGTCCTGCAATATTTTGCCCGGCGAGGTTAATTACGACATCCACATTTTCAAGAGCAGATTTGTCAATAAAATTTTTCCCGGGTTCCCACAAAAAAACTTGTAAGTTATCGTTTTTCCGGATATTTCTAACATTTCTTGACAACCATCTTATCCGATATTTTTTTCTTAACAAATGTTCAGTTAAATGTCGTCCCACAAGACCCGAACCTCCGGCTATTAATATAGTTTTACTCATTATGTTAAAATATTACTTTACAAAGTTATACATAAATTACATACAACCTCTATATTAACATTTTTTGTTTAACTTTTGTGTAAATTATTTAAACATTTATTAATTTTGCTTCACTATGTCATTAGAATTAGATATTGGTACTTTGTCCGGATTGACGGGAGTTAAGCCCCACAACCTCAGAATGTGGGAAAAAAGATACTCTATTTTTGAGCCACAAAGGACACCCGGAGGCACAAGAATATATACCGACAAAGATTTGAAGAAACTTTTGACCATTCAGGAACTTATCAATCTTGGTTATAAAATATCGGAAGCCATCAACCTTTCTGAGAATGAACGCAAAAAAGTAATCTTGCAAACATTGGACAATGCCCTCTCAAATGACACTTATGCCATTTTTATCAATGAAATGCTTAAATGTGCGGTAGATTTGGATGAAACTCATTTTGAACTATATTTTCGAAAATCTGTAGAACGTTTTGGAAAAGTATATACCATCACCAATATCATTTATCCTTTGCTCAACAAATTAGGAGCTTTATGGAAGATAGACAACATAAGCCCGCTGGAAGAACACTTTGCTTCACAAATCATCACCCGAATGATCCAAGAGTGGATTTCTTTGCTTCCCATTAGAAACATACATTCAAAAAAATTCGTATTGTTTTTACCACCCAATCATTATCACCAAATTCCTTTATTATTTGCCAACTACCTCTTGAGAAAAAAGGGATTTAAAACTTATTACCTCGGAGAAGATGTTCCTTTGGAAAATTTAAAACGGTTCAGGGAAATGTTTAACGAAGATGTTGTCTATCTTACCTTTTTATTATATAGAAATGAGAAAGAAAGCGTAAAAATCGCCGGTAAATTGTTTGAAATATTGGGCAATGACGCATCTGTATGGATTTCAGGAGAAAAAAACAATTTAACTTCAATAAAAAAAACTTTTAACGATAATAAAAACTTAGCTATAGTGAAAGATTTAAATGAATTTTATCTAAAAATTAAAAAAATCTGAAAATAATCGATGAATCATAAACCTCGCATAGTCATCATTGGTGCCGGCATTTCGGGAATGTCGGCTGCTTGTCATTTGTCCCGGATGGGATTTGAAGTGACGGTGTTCGAAAAAAATGAACAACCGGGCGGAAGGATAGATTTTTTTGAATCCTCCGGATTCGCTTTTGACATGGGACCCAGTTGGTATTGGATGCCCAATGTTTTTGAACGGTTTTACGAAACTTTCGGCTATAAAACATCTGATTTTTATCAACTGATTCCCCTGGATCCGGGTTTTGAGATTGTTTTTGAAGAAAACAAAAGTTTTCCTGTTTGGAAAAATTTAGAACAACTTTACGAAGAGTTTGAAAAAACAGAACCGGGAAGTGCCGAAAAATTCGAGCAATACCTCAAAAAAAGCAAAAAAATTTATGAAGTGGCAATGGGCGATATGGTCTATAAGCCATATCTTTCTCTACTGGACTTTATCGATCCCCAAGCATTCAATCCGGTGTTGATTAAATCAGTTTTTACTACTGTCAGCAAGGAAGTGAGAAAACTTTTTAAACATCCCCATCTTCGTCAATTGCTTGAATTTCCGGTGATATTTTTGGGTTCCACAGCCGATAAAATACCTGCATTGTATCACCTGATGAATTATGCCGCTTTTGTAGAAGGAACATGGTATCCGGAAGGCGGAATGTATCAAATTGCCAAAGCTTTTGAAACCATTGCCAAGGATTTGGGTGTCCAATTTTTTTACAATACACCTGTAAAGAAATTGGTTTTAGAAGGAAATCTGGTTAAAGGAGTTCACATTGACAATGATTACATTCAAGCCGATGCTGTATTGTCCTCGGCCGATTATGTTTTTACGGAAAAATTATTACCCAAGTCATACCGCAATTACGATGAATCCTATTGGGAAAAAAGAACATTTGCTCCTTCTGCCTTGCTGTTTTATCTCGGCATTGACAAACCTCTGCCAAAACTACGGCATCACACATTGTTTTTTGACGCGGATTTTGAATCTCACATTGCTAAGGTTTATAATACTCATCAATGGCCCGAAAACCCTTTGTTTTACGTATCGGCAACTTCTAAAACAGATAAAAGCGTGGCTCCCCCGGACAAAGAAAATTTGGTCATACTGGTTCCTATTTCAGTTGAAATTGAAGAAAATGAGGAAAATATTGACGCCATTTACCATAACATCATTTCACGTTTGGAAAAATTCTCCGGTGAAAGTATAGCTCCTCATGTTGTATTCAAAAAACATGTTGCCAAAAAACATTTTATAAACCGATATAATTCATTTAAAGGAAATGCCTATGGTTTAGCCAATACATTAATGCAAACCGCGATTTTTAAACCGAAAATGAAAAATCACAAAATAAAAAATTTATTTTACACAGGACAGCTTACCGTGCCGGGTCCGGGAGTACCTCCATGTATCATTTCAGGTGAAATAGCAGCCGGTTTAATTCAAAATTTTTTAAATTTACATTATGAATAATTATGATTTATACAAAAACACGTCATTTGAGTTGTCAAAGCAAATCACCAACCGTTATAGCACGAGTTTTTCCATAGGAACGCAACTGTTGGATAAGAACATTAGGCCACATATTTACGCTATTTACGGTTTTGTCAGATTAGCCGACGAAATTGTGGATACATTCCACCAACACGATAAAAAAAAGCTTTTAGACGAATTTGTCGAAGATACTTACCTTGCCATCGAACGCAAAATCTCCACCAACCCTGTCTTGCATGCCTTTCAACATACGGTCAATCAATTTGACATTGACAAATCTTTGATCGACGCTTTTTTAAACAGTATGTACATGGATTTAGAAAAAAATGTCCATGACGAAAAATCTTTCGAACAATACATTTACGGATCGGCAGAAGTGGTTGGTTTAATGTGCTTAAAAGTTTTTGTCAACGGAGATCAACAATTATATGAAAAGCTATTGACACCCGCCCGCGCTTTGGGATCGGCATTTCAAAAAGTAAATTTCCTCAGGGATGTGGGACATGATTTCTACGACCTTGGTCGGATCTATTTTCCCGACATAGATTTTAACAGGTTGAGCACGGCCGATATTGATTTTATTTTCGACAATATTCAAAAAGATTTTGATTTGGCCTTGAAGGGTATCAAAACGCTTCCTGTACTTTGCAAAACCGGTGTATATGTCGCCTATGTTTATTACTATAATTTGTTTAAGAAACTAAAAATGAACAAAGAACAACTTTTGAAGAAACGAATAAGAATCAATAACCTGCGAAAGTTTGCTTTAATGATAAAGGCCTGGATGGAATGTAACTTTATGAAAACAGTTACACATGAATAAAATATTTCTGACAATGATTTTTTTCATTCTCATATTTTTAACAGGTAAAAGCACACTTGGTCAAAGTGTGGAAGAAGCCCGTTTGCTTTTGAACAAAGCCAAAACGAAAAAAGATAGTTGCCTCTACTATGCCGCTTATCTGAATCAATCGACAAATCCTGTTGTAAAAGGATATGGAGCCATGATGCTTTTTCTTGAAGCAGACAATGTGTTCAATCCATTTTCAAAATTGCATTTTTTCAATTCCGGTAAAGCTATATTAGATTCTTGCATTCAACAGCATCCCGGTTTGTTGGAATTACGCCTGTTGAGATATGCCGTGCAAAATGAAATACCCTCTATATTGGGATATGACAACAGAAATGAAGACAAAAAAATCTTACTTCAATCTATCCATTTAATTGAAAAAAAAGATGAATATTTATATAAACGTATAAAAGAAACTGTTTATGAAAATTAGTCCTGACACACATCCAAAAGACGTGTTGATTCTTGTCGATAAAAACGACAAACCCATTGGCACAAAAGACAAATTAACTGTCCACAATGAAGGATTGTTACACAGAGCTGTGTCAGTGATTTTAATCACCTCAGATCATAAAGTGTTGCTTCAACGGCGTGCCATGACCAAATATCACTCACCGGGTAAATGGGCCAACACATGTTGCACACATCCCATGTGGAACGAAGACAACATCGAAGCATGCAAAAGGCGGTTGAAGGAAGAATTGGGCATCGAAAGCAATCAATGGTTTTACTGGAAAACCATACATTATGTTGAAAATGTAGGCAATGGCATGATTGAAAATGAAATCGACCACGTATATCTTACATTTTCTGATGAACATCCCTCCCCCAACCCGAGAGAGGTCATGCAATATACTTACATTCCCATAGAAGAATTGAAAGATTGGATAAAACACAACAAAAGTATTTGCACATTTTGGTCCACTTTAGTTTTAAAAGATTTAAATTTGCATTTACTCAATTCAATAACTGATAGAATATGTTAAAATTTGCCATTATCACACTCATTACCTATGGCATCATGGAAGGCGTCACCTGGATGACCCATAAATATGTCATGCATGGTTTTATGTGGTATTTTCATGAAGATCATCACGATCCACGTAAAAAACCTCATCCATTTTTTGAAAAAAACGATGTTTTCTTTTTAATTTTTGCCCTACCATCCATGTTAATGTTTCTTATCGGGACTTTTTTTCCGCAGTATTCATACCTCAATGCAATAGCATCAGGAATTACCCTGTATGGTTTGACATACTTTCTCATCCATGAAGTATTAATTCACAGAAGATTTAAATTTATGGACAGGTTTCGAAACATACCGTATTTCAAAGCCCTTATACGTGCTCACAAAGCACATCACAAACACATAGGCAAAGAAGATGGAGAATGTTTCGGATTGCTCTTGGTGCCCCGTAAATTTTTCAAAAACAGCTGATGAAAATCAATGATGCACATTTTGTTTATTTTCTGGTTCTTGCCGGCGTAATAATTTTTCCATTATTGTTTTCTTTTACACGCAAATTTTATTTTATTCGGCATTTAAAAAAATTTGTCCTGGCATCTATACCGGTAGCCCTTTTTTTTATTGTATGGGATATTTTCTTTACTTCTCAGAATGTTTGGTGGTTCAATGAAGATTATATTACCGGTTTCAAGATTTTTAACCTGCCTATTGAAGAAATATTGTTTTTTTTCGTCATTCCCTATGCCTGTGTTTTCACATTTTTCAATATCGTTCAGTTTGATAAATACATACCGGTCGATTCCATACCGGCAAGAGTTTTTTTCACATTGATTTTTGTCTTGTCCCTCATCCTGTCAGTAATTTACAACGAACAGTGGTATACATTTTCTACTTTCTTGATACTATCCTACAGCTTGTTTTTCTTTTTGTTTCTCTATTACGACCAAAAATTTTTAAAATACTTTCTGATAGAATATGTATTGATCTTGCCATTTTTTCTGTTGTCAAACGGCATTCTCACCGGCAGTTTCTGGGTTGAAAACCCTGTGGTATATTACAATGATAACCATCATTTGGGTATCAGAATATTTAATATCCCCATTGTGGATTTTTTTTATGGCATGCTTATGCTTTTATGGATTTCATATATTTTTTATGAGCAATTGAAAAAAGAAAATATAATGAAAAATCTTTAATTTTATCCCATTAAGACATTGTATGAAACCTTTTTCTATACTACTCATTTTTGGATCATTGTTTATTATTGCCTTCAATGGTTCTACATACCGTTGGGGTTTTTACGGACACAAACGTATCAACAGAATGGCTGTTTTCACATTGCCTCCCGAACTTTTCCCTTTATACAAGAAACATATTGAATACATTACCGATCATGCACCCGATCCGGATAAAAGACGCTATGCCGTGGAAGGCGAAGCCGAAAATCATTACATTGATCTGGATCGCTATTACAACGGTCAAGGAGATGTTTTTGAAATTGTTCCCAAACAATGGGAAGATGCGGTTGCCAAGTATACCGAAGACACATTAAGGGCTCATGGCATTTTGCCTTGGAATCTTGATAAAATGTTTGTCAAACTAATGTTTGCTTTTAGAGAAAAAAACCTGAACAAAATATTGAAATACTCCGCCGATATTGGGCATTATGTCGGGGATGCTCACGTGCCCTTGCATACTACCAAAAATTACAATGGACAATTCACCAATCAATACGGCATACACGGCTTTTGGGAATCAAGATTACCTGAATTGTTTGCCGAGGACTATGATTACTTTGCCGGAAAAGCAACCTTTATCAAAGATCCTTTGGATATGGCATGGCAGGCCGTGCTGGAAAGCTTCCGACTTAAAGATACGGTTTTAATGATTGAAGCCGAATTGTCGAATCAATTTCCTCCCGACAAAAAATATTCAATCGAAACAAGAGGCCGGACTACCATAAAAGTTTACTCCTACGAATTTTCTAAGGCCTATCACGAGGCATTGCAAGGAATGGTAGAAGACCGTATGAGAAAAAGTATCATTCGATTGGGAAGTATATGGTACACTGCGTGGGTGAAGGCAGGCAAACCCGATGTGGAAGATATTTTAAGGCAAAATCTCGATATCAAAGAACTCGAAGAAGAATACCGCCGTCTGCAGGCAGAATATGAACAAGGCAAAGCCAAAGGCCGGGTATGTGATTAATTTATCCAATCCCTCTAAAAATCAAAAATAAATTTCATACAAATCATTCTTTAAAATTCAATTTATCATTTCCACAACTCAATACTTGTATCAACAACTAACATATTTTCAACATAAATTGAAAGTAATCTTATTGATAAACAATAGAAAAATTATTGTAAGTGTTGAAAAATTGAAGTTATTAACATATTGTTAATTTCGTGAAATAGAGGATTAGCTTCATAAGCTTAATTTTGTTCTGTAAAAATTTTAAAATATGTTGACGGATCATCAAAAACCATCTGTGATCGTTAAGAAAAAGACATTGCCTTTATTGATGGAATATTGTGTGGAAAACAAAATCAAATTTACTGTTGATCCCAAAATTACCGGTGACGAGTACGAGGTAAGTTTTGATCTGACTGACTATATAACAGCCATTGGATTAGGAATGGCATTAAAAGAATTAAAGCTGGAACCACAAGGATTGCAAATGATCAGCATCAACGCCATTAAATCTAATAAAACTGTTGTGAAAGCAAGAAATAATGGCAAAGCAAGCGAGGAGGAAACCTCCAATGAACAAGAAACTTTGCAAGAATCTAAAAATAACCCATCAACCGAAGAAGAAATAAAAGATTATTTATTCCATATTGTGGAAAAAGAAAAGGTGAGCATTAGTTCGCAAAATCAAATGATTAATGCCATTAAGTTTTACTATGAGCAAGTATTGGGAAAAGAAAGGAAGGTTTACAAAATAGAACGTCCTAAAAAAGCACAAATTTTACCCAAAGTGATTAGCGAATCCACCATTGTGAACCTTTTAAAAGCCACTCGCAATATTAAGCATAAATGTATCATTGGATTATTGTATTCATCGAGACTACGCAGGAGCGAACTAATAAATTTAAGAATAAATGACATTGATTTTGAAAAAAAGATTATTTTTGTACGTGGAGGGAAGGGAAAGAAAGATAGAATAACGATATTAGGCAATAGTATGGTTTCTCTCATAAAAAATTATATGGAAGAGTACAAACCTAATTATTGGTTGTTTGAAGGACCCGGAAGAAAAAAATACAGTGCGGAAAGTGTGAGAAATATTTTAAAAAGCGCAAGCCGGCGAGCGGGTATTACACAAAACATTACCCCGCATATGTTAAGGCATTCATTTGCCACGCATTTATTGGAAAGAGGAACGGATATCCATTATATCCAAAAACTACTGGGTCATCACCGCATTGAAACCACTACTGTTTACACGCATGTAAGTAATAAGACCCTTGCAAATATTAAAAGCCCGATTGATGACTTAGCTTATTGAAAAACAATAATTTATATGATGTACGAATATAACGGTATAAAGGCAATATTGGTTTTATACGGATGTTGTGCTTCATAAAAGATATGAAAAAATTATTAACTTTGTTGTAATAAACTTAAAAACAGGTTACTATGGCAAAAAATTACACATTAGATAGAAGCAATTCTACAGGTTGGTGGGTATGGGAATGTAAAGATGGTAGTGCAGGCGGTTCTGCACCAACTAAAGGAGATGCAAGAGATGAAGCAAAAGCAGCTTGTGGGATGGCAAATTTTGATATTATGCCTCCTTTAGTAAATGCTGTTGTCTATAGAGGTTATTTATCAAATTTTACAGTTGAAAATTTGGATGGAAAACAGGTTACATTTAGCGTTGAAGAAATTTCACAGGCAGAGTTTTCATTCTTTTTCGGCTTACCTTGCGCAAAAGAAGAAAAAATAGATGATACTCGTAAAGCAATAACAATATTGAAAATTTGGGGAATATATAGAGGTGGTTTAAATGTGGAAAAAATAAAAAAACTTCATTATTTATCTGATGAGGATTTTAATAAATTAATCAACCGTAAATATTTCGGACTTAAGATCACTATTCAAAATGATGGTAGGATTATTTGGAAGTTCCCAGATTAACATATTTTTGATATTATTTTTTTTTAAATGTTCGTTTTACTATTCCTTACAACATTTTATTCCTCCTGGTACAGCCAAAATAAAAGGAATAGATTTCTATGTTGACAAAACAGAAGTAACCAATAGAGCGTGGGCAGAATATCTTTGGTATGTAAGGAATCATTATGGAGAGAACTCTATTGAATATAAAGCCGCCTTGCCGGATAGTGCGATATGGCATTCCGTTTATTCAGGAGAAATATGTTCTATTCACAATAAATATGCGAATTACCCTGTTGTTGGCGTTTCTTATGAACAAGCTGTTCAATTCTGTAGATGGAGAAGCAAGCAAGTAAATACAAAATTCAAAAAATATCAAACAACCTATCAATTACCCTCTATCAAGCAATGGGAAATAATTTTCGAACATGTTGAAAAAAACAAGAGATTTCACGATACACTATATCCGTATAATCGCCATAAAAAAATTCTCGGTTTATGTGACAATGTTTCAGAAATGACCCTTACCTCAAAGATAGCAAAAGGTGGGAACTGGAAAAATCATGAAAAGTGTAATGAAATAACCAAATACGATTCTTCAAAAAACTGGCTTGGTTTTAGATGTATTGCTTATTATAAAGCAAAGTAATTTTTTCACGAAAGCACAACAATGTATATAAGCAATGGCTGGCAATGTGCTATAAATGAAACGAATATGAATAAAATAAACGGTAGTGCAAAAATGAAATAAAATGCGGAAAAGCCCGCCACTGCTCATACACGTGATCGTTACCCAACATACTAACTAAAAAACAACTGAAATGAGGTCATTACCAAAGAACAAAAAACAACACACAAAGCAAGAGATTGTCAAGCCCAGCTACACATACCAATGCTTCGATTGCCAAACACTTGCTTTTTTCTCAAACTCTTATGATTTTTTGGAGATAAAAACGATTAAAAAATTGCCTCCTTAAAGTAGAGTTCGGAAATGCAACAACTATAACAAAAACAAAATTTACAGAATAAATTATTTGTATATCTAACCTTTTGAAACACAAAATTATGAAAACAATTATATCAGTATTTATCGCTCTTACATACAGTGCAATAACCTTTGCTCAAGCAGATTCCACTCAAATAGAGCAAACAAATAAACAAATAAACGACATACTCGATAAAGCAGAGTTTATTTTTGAGGGAAAACAAATTGAATATAAAACCTTCAAAAATGATAGTACAAAAAAGAATTACACCATTTACAAAATAAAAATCAGTAAAATATTTCGCGCAAATGATAACCTGAAGATAGGAACCGTAGAGATTATTCAGGAAGGAGCAAATTGCGGAATAGATCAGTGGGGCAACATATTTTTTATCCCCCAACCTCATGGATACAAATCAACAACAAACGGTATCTATTTTTGTATTCCTTCAGGTTATCCAAATAGTGGTACTATTGAATGTTTAAAAACAGAAGAACATGGTTGGGTATCAACCCCCGATTTATATGCCCCTCCCACTAATAGTATTCAATTACAAGAAATCGGTAATATTGACTACTATACTATGAAAGGCATAAATATAAATAAAGAATTTAAAACTAAACAAGAAATATACGAATACCTTAAACAATTCGACAACCTTGTAATTCCCGAACAAAAACCGGTCAAAAAAAAAGACGCTTCGGGTTCTTTAAACGAAAAAAGCACAAAAAATCAGATTAAGTATGCTCAAAATGTCAAGAACTATGATAAGTATATGGAACAATTGCAAATTAAACTTGGTAATGTAAAAAAACAATCTACCAATGCTTGTCAAGATTTTTTTATCTCCGAATACATTGCTGAAAAGCCACATTGAAAAGTCAATGTGGCTTTTTCATTTAAATTTGATAAAAAGATTTTTCATAATCAGTGAATAAGATAATTTTTGATAAAAATATTTTTGCAAAACGATATATCATTAAGGCAATCAAAAAAACTGTCTGCAGATTTAATTTGTTTTTGCGATTATTTTGAAGATTCTAAAAATTTTCAACAATAATATTCGAAAAGAAAGAGAGGTCCTAAACTATATAATGTTTAATTAAAAGTTTCGAAAAATAAAAAGGGCTGAAAACAGCCCTTTTACTATGCATATTCCGGTTTATTATTTGCTATATTTAGCCTTCAATGCATTGTATTTTTCACGGTCTCCTGTCAAAGCATAAATTTTTTGCAATGATTGCACCACCGTCATATCGTCGGGTTGTAATTGATTGGCTTTTTCAAGGAAAGGCAATGCTTTTTTAAATTCGGCATTTGCTTTATCCTGAAGTTCTTTTGCTTGTTTAACCTGCGACGGGGGTAAATCATTGGCTTTATTGTTATATTCAACGCCATTGTTGTAGTAAAGAGCACCAAGGTTATAAATAGCATCGAAATAATCGGATTTTAATTCAATGGCTTTTAGGTAATCTTTTTCGGCTTTGGCAATGTCCCCTTGTTTATCGTAAATAGTCCCGCGGGCAAAATAGAGAACATGATTTTGTGGATCCTTTTCAATGGCTAGATTCAAATTGTTGAGTGCTTGCCGGTTTTCACCTTTTTGAAGGTAATAATCCAATTCCTCCAGAATTAAAGCTTTGTCGTTGGGATATGCTTTTCTTCCTCGTTGAATAGTTTCAATGTATTTTTCTTGATTTCCTTCCTCTTTATAAATTTGAGCCAGAAATGAATATATTTTTGGGCCTTCACCGCCTCCATCATATTTTAATTGGGTAAGTGCTTCGAAAATCGTTTTTGCTTCTTCATTTTTTCCGGCTTTTTGAGCTGCAATGGCAGCATAATATAAAGCAAGAGTATCGGTTTTACCTGTCAACTGAGCCACTGAAGCACCTTTGGCAAACATTTCATAGGCCTTATTATAATCTTGCTTTTGTTGGAATTGATTTACGCCTTCATTGATAAAGGCATTGGATAAAACAGGAAATTTAGCGCCGATAATTTCTGCCGTATAAGAAGGATCTTCAAATTTATTGTTTTTATCCATCAAAGCCATCATAAATTTCATCAGATCTTCTTTATTATTCTCAATGTCCAATTGACGTAATTCCGGATTGTCAAAATTTAATTTTAGTGCTTTTATGTATGACTCATATGCTTTATCTAAAGCATCCGGTGCTACTTGCTTACATTGGTTGTCCTGGCTTACTATAATATTAAAATAAAGATCCCCTCTGTATTTCCATGTTTTGGCCATGTTCATTGTTTGTTCGTGTTGAGTGGCCGGTTCAATTTCTTGAATGCCCTTAGCCAAATCCGAACATTTTCCGGATTTTTCATACGAGCGATTGTAATTGTATGCATTCAACACTTTGTTTTTTTGTGCCCATAAAGTTGGAGTTGCGACCAACGAAGCCACAACCAACAATGATCCCAATGTTTTTTTCATAATCTTCTTTTTTTGATTTGACTTTTTATTCTTCATGATTTAGATTTTCGTTGTTAGTATCAATATCCATACCATTCATTCCTTCGTCGGGCGATTGAATGATATTTTCCATATCTTTTACTTCATTATTTTCAAAATCATCTTCGTTTTCAACCTTAGCCACGGCTGCTATTTCATCGTTATTTTTTAAATTGATCAATTTTACTCCTTGTGCGGCTCTTCCCATTACCCGTATTTCTTTTACCGGCATTCTGATTAACAGTCCGTTGCGGGTAATGATCATCAAATCATCTTTATCGGTTACTGCTTTGATGGCTATCAACTTGCCGGTTTTTTTGGTAATGTTTATGGTTTTTACACCTTTTCCACCTCGATTGGTAATTCTGTAAATTTCTTCACCGGTTGCAGGATCTTTTAAGAATGATCTTTTTCCGTATCCTTTTTCAGATACCACCAACACAGTTTCTTCCAAAGGATTGGAAATGGTAATCATTCCCACCACTTCATCTTGTTCGTCAGACAGTGTAACTCCTTTCACACCGATAGCATTTCTTCCTACCGGTCTTACCTTTGACTCGGGGAATCTTATGGCTTTACCCGATTTAAGAGCCATCATAATCTCATCCTTACCTCCGGTCAGCTTCACTTCAATCAATTCGTCTCCTTCCCTTACGTTCACGGCAATAATTCCATTTGATCTCGGACGGGAGAATTGTTCCAACGGAGTTTTTTTGATGATTCCTTTTTTGGTGCACATCACCAGGTAGTTATTCTCGATGTATTCCTTATCTTTAATGTCTTTTACGTTGATATAGGCCATTACCTTATCATCCTGATCAATTTGTATCAAATTTTGGATGGCTCTTCCTTTGGTGTTTTTTTGTCCTTCGGGTATTTCAAAAACTCGCATCCAATAACATTTGCCTTTTTGGGTGAAAATTAAGAGATAATTGTGGGCCGATGCCACAAAAAGATGTTCGAGAAAATCTTCGTCGCGTGTTGCCGATGCTTTCGATCCTACCCCACCTCTTGATTGTCTGCGGTATTCTGCCAAAGGAGTGCGTTTAATATATCCGAGATGAGAGATGGTGATGACCATATCGTCGTCGGGGATCATATCTTCAATGCTAAACTCGTCGGAATTGTATTCTATTACCGAACGTCGTTCATCTCCATATTTATTTTTAATCTCTAAGAGTTCATCTTTGATGATTTGCATTCTTTTCTCCTTGCCGGCCAGTATCGATTCCAATTCGGCAATCAATTTTCTGAGGTTTTCCAGTTCTTTGATAAGATCTTCTATTTGCAAACCTGTCAATTTTTGCAGGCGCATATCAAGAATAGCATTGGCTTGAATTTCGGTCAGTTCAAATCTTTCCATCAAGCCCAGGCGTGCTTCGGATACTTCGTAACTGGAACGAATGATTTTAATTACCTCATCGATGTTTTCGACAGCAATTTTCAGTCCTTCAAGGATATGTGCCCTTTCTTGAGCTTTTTTCAATTCATATTTTGTTCGTCTTTCAACTACCTCATGACGGAAATCAACAAATTCCCTGATTAAGTCCTTGAGGTTTAGTTGCACCGGCCTGCCTTTTGACAATGCGATGTTATTGATATTGAAAGCACTTTGCAGTTGAGAGTGTTTGTAAAGATTATTTAATACCACTTTGGCGTTTGCATCACGTTTCAATTCAAACACAACCCTAAGCCCGTTTCGGTCGGATTCGTCACGGATATCCGATATGCCTTCGATTTTTTTATCATTTACCAGATCGGCAATTTTTTTGATCATTTCGGCCTTATTGACCATATAGGGAATCTCGGTGACGATGATTTGTTCGCGGCCGTTTTCATCCACCTCAATTTCTGCTTTTCCTCGAATTATCACTCGACCACGCCCTTCATGAAATGCTTGTTTTACGCCTTCATAACCATAAATAATACCGCCGGTAGGGAAATCCGGGGCTTTAATGTATTGCATCAATTCATCAATCGTAATATCATTATTATCAATATATTGAACAATTCCATCAATAAGTTCGCTGAGATTATGAGGGGCCATATTCGTAGCCATACCAACGGCGATGCCCGACGCTCCGTTCATCAACAGATTTGGTATTCTGGATGGTAAAACTGTGGGCTCTTTCAATGTATCATCAAAATTGTTGGTAAAATCGACTGTTTCTTTGTCTATATCCATCAACATTTCTTCGGCAATCTTTTGGAGGCGGGCTTCCGTATAACGCATTGCGGCAGGACTGTCTCCGTCGATTGAACCGAAGTTTCCCTGTCCGTCTACAAGCAGATAACGCATACTCCATTCTTGAGCCATACGTACCATGGCATCATAAACAGCAGAATCGCCATGAGGATGGTATTTACCTAAGACCTCCCCTACAATTCTGGCCGATTTTTTATAGGGCTTGTCATGGCGCAAGCCAAGTTCATTCATGGCATATAAAATACGTCTGTGTACCGGTTTCAAACCATCTCGTACATCCGGGAGCGCCCTCGAAACAATCACCGACATCGAATAATCGATGTAGGCCTGTTTCATTTCGTTTTCGATATTAACCGAAATAATTTTTTCCTTATCTGACATAATTTCAGTTTAAATTAAAATTTTAATGGCAAAAATACATTATTTTTTTGGTTAGCGAAGTTAAGCATCATATCGCATTATTAAAAAAGCCAAATTGTCGGTTTACTAACATTTTTTTGTTTAAAAAATAACTACGGCATAATTTTTTCTTTTTAAAAAGAAAATACATTTGAAGTAGATTTATTGTTTAATTTTGTAAAAATTGCCATATTATGAGTTTGAAAAATGAAAATTTCACAAATCGCGTCAATGATGTGATACAGTTTAGCAGAGAGGAGGCCTTGCGTTTGGGGCACGACTTCATAGGCATAGAGCATTTGATGCTCGGATTATTAAGATTAACCGACAGCAAAGCAGTGCAAATACTCCAGAAACTTGGAGTTTCGCCATTAGAATTAAAAAATGAAATTGAGAAAAAATTACCCGAGGGTTCATATCATCTTCATCATTCGGCTACCATTCCCTTGACCAAACAAGCAGCACGCATGCTTAAATTTTCTCAATTGGTAGCCATAGAATTACGCTCGCCCAAAGTGGACACCGAACATCTTTTGCTTGCCATTTTGCATGATGATGAAAATTTAGTGTCACGTGCATTGGAAAAATTCTCAGTTTACTACGATGATGTCAAAGATGAAATCATCGGTAAACCTACGCAAAAGGATATTTTGTCTGAGCTTTCGGGTAGCGAGGACGATGATGATGAACCATCTTTTGGGTCGTCTTCCTCGCGTCAAGGTCCGGAGTCAAAAAGCAAAACCCCGGTTTTGGACAATTTCGGACGTGATTTGACTAAACTGGCTGCCGAAAATAAACTTGATCCCATCGTAGGACGTGAAAAAGAAATTGAAAGAGTGTCGCAAATATTATCCCGCCGCAAAAAAAACAATCCGATTTTGATTGGTGAACCCGGAGTTGGAAAATCTGCAATTGCCGAAGGGTTGGCTATGAGAATCATACAAAAAAAAGTGCCTCGTGTATTGTTTAATAAAAGAATTGTTACCCTGGATCTGGCTTCATTGGTTGCCGGTACCAAATACCGTGGACAGTTTGAAGAACGAATGAAAGCATTGATGAACGAACTTGAAAAAAACCCTGATGTCATCTTGTTTATTGATGAAATTCACACCATCATTGGTGCCGGTGGGGCTTCAGGTTCGCTTGATGCATCCAATATGTTTAAACCGGCTCTTGCAAGAGGCGACATTCAGGTTATCGGTGCGACCACCCTCGACGAATACCGTCAATATATCGAAAAAGACGGAGCATTGGAACGCCGTTTTCAAAAAGTACTTATAGAACCCACTTCACCCGAAGAAACAATCATTATTTTAAACAACATCAAATCAAAATATGAGGAACATCATAATGTTACATACACCCCTGAGGCAATTGAAGCTTGTGTAAAACTAACAGAAAGATACATTACCGACCGATTTTTGCCCGATAAAGCCATAGATGCCTTGGATGAAGCCGGTGCAAGGGTTCACATAAAAAATGTAAAAGTGCCCAAAAATATCACACAACTCGAAGAAGAAATAGAAAAAGTAAGACAACAAAAAAACAATGCCATATCTGCAAGCAAATTTGAAGAAGCTGCCAAATGGAGAGATGAAGAGAAAAAACTTTTGAACGAGCTTGAAGCAGCAAAAGCAAAATGGGAAGAAGAAATTAAAATTCATCGCGAAGTAGTTACCGATGAAAATGTTGCGGAAGTGGTAGCCATGATGACCGGTATTCCCGTTCAACGTATTGCTCAACAAGAAAGTGAACGTTTGGTGAAAATGGCCGAGGAACTAAGTGGCAAAGTAATTGGACAAGAAGAAGCCGTTCAAAAAGTGGTCAAAGCCATACAACGCAATCGTGCCGGTTTAAAAGATCCGAATCGTCCTATTGGTTCCTTTATTTTCTTAGGTCCTACAGGTGTCGGAAAAACTCAATTGGCCAAAGTTCTTGCCCGTTATTTGTTTGATTCTGACGATGCATTGATAAGAATTGACATGAGTGAGTATATGGAAAAATTTGCTGTTTCCCGATTAATTGGTGCTCCTCCCGGATATGTTGGTTATGAAGAAGGTGGTCAATTGACAGAAAAAGTGAGAAGACGCCCATATTCTGTGGTGTTATTAGACGAAATAGAAAAAGCCCATCCGGATGTTTTCAATATTTTATTGCAAATTTTGGATGACGGTCACATTACCGATAGTTTGGGCAGGAAAATCGATTTTCGCAATACCATCATCATCATGACTTCCAACATAGGTGTCAGACAATTAAAGGATTTTGGGCAAGGTGTGGGCTTTACTACCAAAGCCAAGCAAGAACAAATGGACGAATATGCCCGCAGTGTGATCGAAAAAGCATTAAAAAAAGCATTTGCTCCTGAGTTTCTCAACAGGATTGACGATGTGATAATATTTAACTCCTTGAAACGCGAAGATATCCATCGTATTATCGACATTGAATTGGCCGGATTATATAAACGTATAGAAGACCTCGGCTACAAGCTGGTGTTGAATGAAGATGCAAAGGATTTTATTGCCGAAAAAGGTTTTGATCCCGAATATGGAGCACGTCCATTGAAACGTGCCATTCAGAAATATCTCGAAGACCCATTGGCTGAAGAAATCATCAAATCCAAGATACAGGAAGGTGATACGATAAAAGTAAGCCTGGATAAAGAGAAGAATGAATTAGTATTGAAAGTAAGCAAACAAAAACAGAAAAAAGCCGAAACGGGAGAAGAATAAAATTTTGATTGGCCGTGTCTGAAAAGGCAGGAAATTCCTGCCTTTTGTTTTAGTGTAAAACTATTATGAAAAATCTACCCGAAATACCTTTGGCAGAGAGAGTAAGACCCAAAACTATCAGTGAGTTTACCGGACAGAGACATCTTATTGGGGAAAATGGACCATTATACAAATGTGTTGAAAATGGTTATTTGCCTTCAATGATTCTTTGGGGACCACCGGGAACAGGTAAAACCACATTGGCTTATATACTCAGCCGGTCTTTGGATTTAAAATTTCAAATAATAAGTGCGATTGAAGCCGGAGTGAAAGAAATAAAAGAAGTTATCAAATCTTCAAAAGAAAAAGGTTTGTTTGATCAAGGAAAAACAGTTTTGTTTGTGGATGAAATTCATCGGTTTTCAAAATCACAACAAGATTATTTATTGGGTGCTGTTGAACGTGGTGAAATACTATTGATAGGTGCCACCACGGAGAACCCTTCTTTTGAGGTTATTCCTGCCTTATTGTCCCGTTGCCAGGTTTATGTATTGAATCCATTAAGTAAAGAAGAGCTTGAACAAATTTTAACATCAGCACTTGAAAAAGACGATTTTTTAAAGGGTCTTAACATCATAGTTGAATCTACAGATTTTTTGTTTTTATATTCCGGAGGTGATGCACGCAAGATGTTAAATTTGTTGGAACTGTCTGTCAATGCCCAGTTGGATAAACCTGAAATTATTATAAATGATGACAATATTCGTTCTATAGCCCAACAATTCATTCAAAAATACGACAAACAAGTTGAGAATCATTATGATACAATAAGCGCTTTTATCAAGTCCATCAGAGGTTCGGATCCCAATGCCGCAATATATTGGCTGGCGAGAATGATTGATTCCGGTGAAGATCCGTTATTTATAGCACGAAGGTTGATAATTTCGGCTGCAGAAGATATAGGATTGGCCAACCCAACTGCATTAGTGATTGCCAATAATGCATTTCAGGCTGTGAACCAAATCGGTATGCCCGAAGGACGTATTATACTTGCAGAAGCGACCATTTACCTTGCATGCAGTCCAAAAAGCAATTCTGCCTATCTTGCCATTGACTATGCATTACAAAAAGTAAAAGAAACAGGCCGGTTGCCCGTTCCCCTTCATCTTAGGAATGCACCAACACAATTGATGAAAGAATTGGGGTATGGACAGGAATATAAATATGATCATAATTTTGAAGGAAATTTTGCCCATCAGGAATTTATGCCCGTTCATTTGCAAAATACTACCTTTTATAAACCCGGAAACAATTTAAGGGAAAAAGAATATCAGAAATTTTTATTTTCGCGTTGGGGTGATAAATATTATAAAGAATGAATTTTAATTTCTCAATTTTAATAATTCCACTTTTTTTCTTGTTTTACACTTGTAAAAAAGAAAAAAAGCCCACTTCATGGCAAAGCGATATTGTTACTCCGTTGGCAAATGCAAAATTTACGCTTAATAACTTTTTAAACGATGAATATTTAACAGGAGACAGCAATGGTGTTGTGCATGTTGTATTTAAACACGATTTCTATGATTTGCCTTTGGACTCTCTTGGAAAAATTCCTGACACAACACTTATAGAAAGTTTATCTATTCCTTTTAGTATAAATGCGCCACCTGGATACATTTTTTATTCCAACGCACAAACCATAAAATTAAATGCATCACCGCTTGAGTTGTCATATGCCGAAATAGAGAAAGGTTTTATTGACATTACCATAGAAAGTAATGTACCTGAAAAAATTATAGTCACTTATAATGTACCCGGTGCCAAAAAAAACAATCAATCTTTGAATTTGGTCGATACGGTTCCGGCTGCTCAGGGTGCAAAAGCTATATTCAAAAAAACTTTAAATATCCAAGGTTACACACTCGATTTGACAGGCCCCAATCAAAATTCTTACAACAAACTGGCTGTTAATTTTTATGCCCAGATAAATCCCCAGGCATCTCAAAGCATTCCCTTGTCCTCCAGCACATTGTTTAAAATTACAACAAATTACAGGGATATTTCCCCATCTTATATAAAAGGTTATTTTGGCAAGGAAACTTTTAAACTTGGACCCGATACGGCTATTTTCGACCAATTTTCATCTTATGTATCCGGTGCCTTAAATCTAGAAAAAGTCAAAATGTTGCTCAGGTTTAACAATCAATTTGGCGTGGATGCCGTGCTGAAAATCAATGGATTGACTGCCATCAACACAAAAAATGGGCAGACGGTCAATCTTTCAAACAACATTATTGGTCAAGCCATACAATTAACAAGAGCCATCGAAACAGGTCAAACACCCCCTGTATATTCTGTTCCCAAAGAATACATTTTAGATCAAAACAATTCGAACATTGATCAATTTTTTGAAATTATGCCTAACCGCCTGGTATATGATCTGGAATTGAAAGTAAATCCCATGGGGAATATTTCTTCGGGCAATGATTTTTTGTATAAAAACTATCCTTTTCAAAGTTATTTTGAATTGGACATACCTATGTCATTGACTGCCCAGGACCTTGTGTTAAGCGACACCATCGATCTGAAAATCAATGAAAACATTGAATGGATAGATTGGTTAAATGGTAAAATTTATCTGTATGCCGAGAATTTTTTTCCCTCAGATTTCGAGGTGTCCATCCAATTGTTTGACACAAACAAAACAGCCACTTCCCTTATAAATAATCAAGGAAAAATCAATGCTGCCGTTACCGATGGCTCAGGATTGGCTCAAACGCCCGTAAAGTCCGTTATGGTGCTTTCGTTGGATGATAAACAAATGCAAGATTTTTATCATGCCGGCTATCTTGCCTTTGTTTTGAAGTTAAATACCGCCAATTATAGTAGTTTTGTCAAGTTTACTCAAAATAATTATTTGGATTTAAAACTGATTCATGAAGCCCAAGTCAAATATTTTATCCGTTAAATTTTTTTTGTTATCTTTTTACGGATTGATATTTATCAATCTTTCTGCACAAATTCCAACGACCTCATTTGACTATCCTTATACAATGGCAGGTATACATTCTTATTTAAATTTTAATTCAAATGTCATCAACAAACCTATATATTCAAAATTTTTGAACGGTGGTGAAATAAGCCGTCAGGCGATAGATAATTCATTGGATCAATTAAACGGTCAAAACCGTGCAGGGTATGATTTTATTAACTTGATGTATTTTAAAGAATCAGTTGATTCAATGTTTGGTAAATACAATGGTAGCCGTTGGATAGGTTTTCGCACTTTTGACCATCTTGATGCAGGATTTTCAGACGATTTATATAAATTGATATTTCTTGGTAATCTGCCGTTTAAAGGTAAAGAACTTAAATTGTCGCCTCTTTCGGTAACTCAATTGACGTTTAAAGAGCTTATTTTTGGTATCGAACAAGAAATTATCCGGAATGAACGTTTGGTCAAGCAAGGAATTTCTTTTTCGGTCATCAGCGGAAACAGATATTGGGATTTATGGTCTGATGACCTGTCCTTTTATACTTCTTCAACAGGCGACAGTTTGGTGTTAAAGGGACGTATCATGCATTCGGAAAGCGATTCTCTTGCAAGGAAATATTTTTCTTTGAATGGATGGGGAATAGGTACCTCTTTTTTCACGGAGATTCCGTTGACTGATTGTGATATTATACGTATCGGGATGGATGGATTTGGTTATGTATTTTGGAATAAAAATTCACTAAATTATCAATGGGATTCTACTTTGACTTTTACGGGTTTTCATTTGGGCAAATTTAGTTCGATTGAAGATTCTGTGAGCAATCAAATTCGTCAATATGAAGAAAATGCCAAATTTTTGTCATCAAAAAACTTATTTGGCACTTTATTGCCGGCATTTTTTAATTTTTCATATAATCGTTACGTAGCACGTAATTTTGAAATTACCGCCGGATTACAGCTAAGGATAATGGCTAATTACAAACCATTCATTTATTTAAGGCCTTCTTATTTTATCAAACAAGATTTTGTGGCACACTTCAATATCTCTCACGGAGGATATGGTGAATGGATTTTTGGAATAAACTTGGAGAAAAAATTTAAAAACAGATGGATTGTCACGTTGGGAAGCCAAAACCTACCCGGGATATTTTCTCCAAATGGATACGGATTTCACTATCAGGCCGGAATACGTTGGATGGTGGCCTCTAAAAATTAAAATCTTCCACTGATACCAACCATAAGCAATGGGCCACCGAGGGATAATTCAAAATTTAAACCTAAAGAAGGTATAACAAAATATCTCAATCCGAAGCCGGTTTTAAACGCAATATTAAAGATGGAATAATCGAGTGTGGTATTTTGATAATAATTTGAGGAATATTGAAAGGTGGAGAAATTATATCCCAAACCAATGAAACCGTAAGGATCAAAATCATCATCCGCATCGGTAAAATGAAAATTAAACCTTCCAATCACACGGGGTCTTGATATTTCCAATTTTTCATATAACATTCCTCCCGGCGCCGAAGAATTGGGTTCAACATATTCCACGATATCTGTCGCATAATACGCTTCTAATAACACTCCCACAACTTTGTGTTTTCGGTATTCAAGTCGAATGCCCATGGGGCCAAATGATTTATGAGTCAGTGAACCGTTGGAAGTTGAACTATTGATAGCACTTTCAAGTATACCTTTCCATAAATTGGGGAAACCGTAATAAACATCAGCATAAAATTTTGTGTAATAAAAATTATCTTCAGCATAATCGTTTTGCGATTTAATCCGGTTGGAAAAAAATAGCAAAAGAGCCAATGGAAACAATAATTTTCTTATCATAGGAAAAATTTTTACAAATTTATTTTTTTCAATCAATAATTGTACCTAAAATAAAAAACACGTGAAAATTCACGTGTTTTTTATCCAAATAGTTTTGATGAAATTCAGTTTTGCAAAACTTCTTGGACTTTTTGAGCCGCTTCTTCCAGTTCTACAACCGAATGTACTTTTAATCCGGATTCTTCAATAAGCTTTTTTGCTTCTTCTGCGTTGGTTCCTTGCAATCTAACTATGATCGGAACAGGAATTTCTCCAATTTTTTTGTAAGCATCTATAATTCCCTGCGCCACTCTGTCGCATCTGACAATACCTCCAAAAATGTTAACCAAAATGGCTTTCACATTGGGATCTTTCAAAATAATTCTAAATCCTTTTTCTACTCTTTCGGCATTGGCTGTCCCCCCCACATCCAAAAAGTTTGCAGGTTCTCCACCGGATAATTTGATCATATCCATGGTAGCCATAGCAAGACCGGCTCCATTTACCATACATCCCACATTGCCATCAAGTTTAACATAATTCAATCCGGCTTCACCGGCTTCTACTTCAATGGGATCTTCTTCTTGAATATCTCTTAATTGTGCAAGATCGGAGTGTCTGAAAAGAGCATTTTCATCGAGGTTGACTTTTGCATCCACAGCAATAATTTTATCGTCGGATGTTTTTAACACAGGGTTGATTTCGAAAAGCGATGCATCAGATTCGATATATGCTCGATAAAGCGCTTGAACAAATTTGGTCATTTGTTTGAAAGCTTCACCACTAAGACCAAGGTTAAACGCAATTTTTCTTGCCTGAAAAGGCATGAGGCCTGTACCCGGATCAATTTCTTCTTTAAATATAAGATGAGGGGTTTTTTCGGCAACTTCTTCAATATCCATCCCTCCTTCGGTAGAATACATAATGATATTTTTTCCAGAAGTGCGGTTTAATAAAACACTCATATAAAACTCTTTGGGTTCGGATGGGCCGGGATAATATACATCTTGTGCAATTAAAACCTTCCTTACCAGTTTGCCTTCAGGACCGGTTTGAGGTGTGACCAAGGTCATACCTATGATTTTTCCGGCCAATTCTTTAACTTCATCTAACGATTTAGCCAATTTTATACCTCCCCCCTTGCCTCTTCCACCGGCATGCACCTGAGCTTTGACAACCCACCGGTTTGTACCGGTTTGTTCGCTTAATTTTTTGGCAGCTTCAACAGCTTCTTCAGGCGTATGGGCCAAAATTCCCTCTTGAATCCCAACACCATACTTTTTCAATAAATCTTTTGCTTGATATTCATGTATGTTCATATTCCTTAAATTTGCCCCAAAAGTAAATTTTTTCACGTCAAATGTCAAAATCATTTTTTCATTTTTTTCAAAAAATAGTTTTTTATACTATTGCAATAGGTAATGTTTTATTGTTCAATTCGTGTTTGAGTGACAAGCCCGAACAACTCCCAAAACCACAGGTAATTTCAGGAGGAAAGGGAGTTTTTATCACTTGCGAGGGAAATTTCATGGCAGGCAATGCATCTTTAAGTTATTATGATAAAGAAAAGCTTATCGTAATTGAAGATATTTACCGGGATATAAACAACGAAGCAGTGGGAGATGTTTTGCAATCGATGGCTATGGATGCTTCTCAATTTTGGTTGATTGTCAATAATTCCGGAAAAGCCATAGCCATAGACAAACAGTCATTAAAAAAACAAGGAGAAATCACCGGTTTGACTTCTCCCAGATATATGATTTTTTTGTCGAAAAATAAGGCCTACATCAGCGATTTATATCAAAACTCCATCTCGATAGTCAATCCTCTCTCATGGCAAAAAACCGGACAAATCGAATTGCCGGGTTGGAGTGAAGCCATGATTTATTCCAATGGATGGGTATATGTATGTAACTACTACCGGAACTATTTGTATAAAATAGACCCTTTGAATGATCTTGTAACTGACAGCATTCCTGTGTCATATGGTGCCAATTCGATTGCCGAAGATTACAATGGTCGTTTATGGGTGGCCTGTTCCGGCAATAATCAAATTCCCGGTAAAATCTTTTGTATCAATCCATTCAATAAAAATGTGGAAAAAACACTTGTCTTCCCCGCGAATAAAAGGCCTCATCACATTATGACGGATCCATCCGGCAAATTTGTATTTTATTTAAGTGAAGATTTGTGGAAAATGGCGGTTGATGACAACAATCTGCCGGCACAACCGTTTATTACTTCAGATGGAAGAAATTTTTACACTTTTTCCGTTGACCCCTACACAGATGAAATCTATTTAGGAGATGCAGGCAACTATGTGGAAAAAGGCAAGATATTCCGTTATGACAAAACAGGATTGCCCATTGATACATTTCAGACCGGTGTAATTCCGGGAAATATTTATTTTGAATGAAAAAAATTAATGAATTAACTACCAATGTAAGTGCCGGTGAGCACTTACCGGTCATGGAACACTTTTATACCATTCAAGGCGAAGGGTTTCATTCCGGCAAAGCAGCTTATTTTGTCAGATTGGGCGGATGCTCCGTAGGATGTCATTGGTGTGATGTCAAAGAAAGTTGGGATGCATCAAAGCATCCTACTATGGATGTTGAAAGTATAGTAGAAAAAGTTGTGAAAACTCCGGCAAAAATTTTGGTCATAACCGGCGGCGAACCTCTTGAACATCCATTAGATAAGCTTACGTTGTTGGCAAAACAACACAACTTGCAAACACACCTGGAAACATCCGGGTCATCGCCATTGAGCGGTCAATGGGATTGGATCTGTTTGTCACCTAAAAAATTCAAACCACCGCTTGATGAAGTGATTAAGGCAGCCAATGAACTAAAAATTGTCATTTATAACCATCACGATTTTAAATGGGCCGAACATTATGCCAATAAGGTCAAAAACGGTACAAAATTGTTTTTACAACCGGAATGGTCAGTCCGCGAAAAAGTGATGCCATTGATAGTGGCATATGTTTTGCAAAATCCTCAATGGCAAATTTGTTTACAAATTCATAAATATTTAAATATTCCATGAAAAAGAAACGATTTTTTACTTTATTGTTGTTATTATTATGTGCTTTCCCGCCAATTCTTGCACAACAATATTCAACCACCAACAAAAAGGCCATAGCGTTGTATGAAGAAGGCATTAAAGCATTTCAAATGAATGAATGGGAAAAAGCGGAAGTAAATTTTCTGATGGCGCTCAAAAAAGATCCTTCTATGGTAGAGCCGTATATTTATCTTGGCGATATGTATACCTTGAAAAATGACAAAAAAAAATCTTTTGAATATTATAAAAAGGCATTATCGGTCAATCCGGATTTTTATCCTCCTTTGTATGTGTGGGTTGGAGAATTGTATGTCAACCATGGTTTGTATGATTCAGCCGAATATTTTCTCAACATATTTTTAAAAAATTACAATCAAAAGTATTCTTCTTTTGAACAACAAGCAATGAAAGAATTGGCCAATTGTGCATTTGCTAAAAAAGCCATGCAAAATCCCGTACCATTTAATCCCATCAATCTGGGACCGGCCATCAACTCTCCGTTGAGCGAGTATTTTCCGGCCATTACAGCCGATAATACATATTTTCTTTTTACCCGAAGATTGATTGACAAAAATACTCCTACCGGATACAATGAAGATTTTTATGTGGCAAGAAAAAAACAAAATAATCCTGATGCTTCTTGGGAGAAAGCGGTAAATTTAGGTCCTCCGGTCAACTCATTCATGAATGAAGGCGCTCCGAGTCTGTCTGCCGACGGGCAATATTTGTTTTTTACTGCATGCGAAATTTATGGAGATTATGGCGAAGGTCGTAAAGGTTTTGGCAGTTGTGATATATTTTTTACACGCAATCTTGGTACCCGTTGGTCTCGTCCCGTCAACCTGGGCAGTAAAATAAATTCACCTCATTGGGAATCGCAACCTTCGTTTTCTGCCGACGGCAAAACACTTTATTTTGTCCGTGGTGTAAAAAACCGTGACGGAAGCAAACAACAAGACATATACTACAGCAGGTTGCTGGAAAATGGCACATGGACCGAAGCCAAACCTATTCCCGGTAAAGTAAACACACCATTTACCGAAGAATCGGTTTATATTCATCCCGATGGTAAAACGCTTTATTTTTCTTCCAATGGTCATCCCGGCATGGGTGGAGTAGATATTTTCTATTCACGCTTGCAAGATGATGGCACATGGGGCGAACCGGTCAATCTTGGTTATCCTGTCAATACACACGCCGATGAAAACAGTGTGTTGGTCTCGTCTGACGGTAATCTTGCATTTTTTGCCAGCGACAGAAGTGGAGGACTGGGTGAACTCGATCTTTATGCTTTTGAAATGCCCGAGCATGCAAAACCATTACCGGTTTCGTATTTTAAAGGAAAAATTTTTGATGCAGACACAAAACGCCCACTAGAAGCAAGGTTTCAACTTATCGATCTGAAAGCCGATTCTGTGATCGCCGAATCATACTCCTATCCTGAAACCGGCGAGTTTTTGCTTGTACTGCCCTTAGGTAGGGAATATGCTTTGAATGTATCTAAGAAAGGATACATGTTTTATTCCGATCACTTTGAATTGATTGCCGGGCAAGATGGCAAACCCGTTGAAAAAGATGTACCCTTACAACCGATCAAACCCGGAAACACCATTATTCTCAAAAATATTTTTTACGAAACTGCTAAATTTGATTTAGAGGAAAAATCTCGTGTAGAATTAAACAAATTGGCAGAATTTTTAAAAGAGAACCCGCGGGTAAGAATTGAAATATCGGGCCATACTGACAATGTTGGTAAATACCGAGACAACTTGTTGTTGTCGGAACGAAGAGCCCAAAAAGTATATGAATATTTGATTCGCAATGGCATTGATGCCTCAAGGTTAAGTTTTAAGGGGTATGCCGATACGAAGCCCATTGCAACAAATGAAACTGAAGAAGGACGTGCTCTCAACCGGAGAACAGAAATTACCATATTGTCGGTTGATTAAGCATAAATTATGATGAAATCTTTGATTTTTTCATTTCTTTGTAAAATAAATTTTCGTTATGAATGAATGGGTTCTTTTGGCCGTATATGTCATAAGTTTGGGTGGCATTGGTATTTTGATTTACGTTTTGTTTCAAAATTTCTTTAATGACCAGGAAAAACGCTATCAACGTTCGATTCAAATCAAAAACTACGAAGTTATCACTCCATTAAGAATTCAGGCATACGAAAGAATGATATTGTTTTTGGAAAGAAACAGTATCGATCAATTGGTGATGCGATATCATCAACCCGGACTAACTGTCAGACAACTGCAACAATATATGGTCAAAGGCATGAATGCCGAATTTGAACATAATCTGACACAACAACTTTATTTGTCTTCTACAGTTTGGAAAGCTATCAAAACCTACAAGGACGAAACCATTGCACTAATCAATAACCTGGCCGAAAAAACAGGTCCTGAAAAACCTGCTCTTGAGCTTGCCGGCAAACTTCTTGAACTTAATTTGGATCAAAAGAAAAGTATGCATGAGATTGTGGTGGATGCCCTAAAAGAAGAGTTAAGGCAATTGTATTTTTAAAGCCGGTGCATCATATCATTATGCCTACCGGAAAAATTTTAATTTAATTTTTATTGCCATTTAAAATTTCATTAATCATAAAAAGAAATCTCCGTGAATAATAACGTTTCTAAAAAAAAGTCAATTACATTAAATCTTTTGATTTGATATACAAATTCTTTTTGTAATGTGTAATTTTACGGCAAAATATTTTTTAATTTTTAATGCAAGAAATTATTTTGATCATATTGTTGGTTTTGTCTGTAATCTACCTCGGTTATTATTTTCTGAAAAAGAGTAAGAAAAATTCTTGTGAAAAATGTGATTATAATTAAGCCAAAGTAAAATGTCCGGGTTTTGGAATCAATGGTTAAGTTTGAATAAACGGAATTTTATTCGTTTGTTGTTTTTGTTGACAATTTTTCTTTATTGCCGTGCCGTTTTTATGATATTTAATTCTCCGAATGCTTCTGTCGTTGAGATGCTTAGAATTTGGTTAGGTGGTATCAGGTTTGATTTATCTGCTTTGATGATGGTTTTCGGGATATACTTTTTATTGGTTCACATACCTGTCAAAAAATTGTGGTTTATCCGGTTTACATTATCTTTGGCTATAATAGGTATTGTATTTGTATTGATAAGCAATTTGTTGGATGTGGCCTGGTATGAGTTTACCCATAAACGCACATCAAAAAGCTCTTTATCCATTATTGCGGCCAACAAAAATATGAGCGATCAAATGATGGTTTATTTCAAGGATTATTGGGCGATCATTGTATTGTTAATAGTTTCTCTATATTATTTCAGTAAAAAGTTGACCGAATTAGAATTAAATTGGCAAAAAAATGATCAGGTTGAAAGTAAAGTAAAATTATTGAATTTATTGTTTTGGGTACCACTCAGCATAATTATTTTTAGAGGAGGCATACAACTGAAGCCGATATCCTCGGCTAATGCAGCCATTTATGCAAGGCCGCAATTGACGGTATATGTATTAAACACTCCGTTTGTTTTGTTGAAATCATTGTTTGAGCCCGAAATATTTTTACCCGGGGATGTGAAAAATTTAGACGAGGCCGAAAGATTTTTTCATCCCATATCAGTTTTTAGCAATAATCAACCCCGTCAGAAAAACATTGTTTTCTTTATATTGGAAAGCTTTTCCAAAGAATACATTGGTTTTTTCAACAAAGAATCCAAATATACGCCATTTCTCGATAGCTTGATCAGACACAGCATCGTATTTGATAATTTTTATGCCAACAGTTTGCATTCTCTTGACGGAGTGACGACTCTATTGACCGGCATTCCGCCATGGCTTGATGATTCATATGTTACTTCACCATTTTCTGTAAATAAAATTAATAGTTTGGTTGCGTCTGCACGTAAAAACGGATATAGCAGTATGTTTTTTCATGGTGCAAAAAACGGTAGTATGAGCTTTGATTTGCTCGCTCAAATTGTTGGATTTGATAATGCTTATTTTATGAATGAATACCCTGAAAAATCACATTACGACGGCACCTGGGGTATATATGACCATTATTTTTTGGATTTTATGCTGGATAAAATAACGAAACAAAAAGAACCTTTTCTTTGTGTATTTTTCAGTTTGTCATCGCATCATCCTTTTAAGATTCCTCAAGAATTAGAAAAAAAATTTCCCGAAGGGCACATCCCTATTTTGAAAACAATTGCATATACCGATTGGTCGATTCGGAAATTTTTTGAAAAATACAAACAACATCCAAAGTTTAAAAATACTTTGTTTGTGTTTACGGCCGATCATACTTCGGTAGCCATGCACGATATATATGAAACACCCACAGGAATCTATTCTGTGCCATTTTTTATTTATGATCCTGAAACAGATCACTTTGAAAAGATTGATACCTTAATGCAACAATCCGATGTTTATCCTTCATTGGTCGATTATATGGGCTGGCAAGATACATTGCTTGCCTGGGGGAAAAGTTATCGTGATTCTACGATAAAACAACGTTTTTTTATGGCATATAAAAATCAAACATTTTTGTTGTATGATGGAAAATATTATTTTTACCAATCAAAAGACAGTCCTGTGGGGCTTTATCAATCAAACGACATACATTTGAAACACAATCTATTAGATACTCGTGAAGATTTGGTAAAAAAATACCATTCAATGGCAAGTGCATTGATTTATTCATTCAATTACCGGGTTTTATACAATCAAATGACTCCTACTAAGTGAATAAAGAAAAAAAAATATGGATTCTTTTTAATCCCCGTTCGGGAAATAGATTTACAACCTCTCGAATTTTAAAAAAAATTAAACACTTTACGAGTACAAAAAAGAATGAACGTTTCAAGTTATTTATTCTCGAAGACCAAACGACAACACAGGATTTGATCAAATTAGCCCGTTCATCCGGAATCAAAAAGTTGTTGGTCTGTGGTGGTGACGGAACAGTCAGATCCGTTGCCGGAGAAATTTTGCACAGTGATATGGCAATGTGTATTTTTCCTATAGGTTCGGGTAATGGAGTGGCAAAAGAAATTGGAACGACCGACAATATTCTGTATTTGCTCAATCATTTTGACGAAGGTGAATGGCTGACTGTTGATGCCGGGTGGTGCAACAATCAAATATTTCTGTCAACCTGTGGTCTTGGATTTGATGCATTGGTTGCCGACACTTTTGATCGTTTACCTTTTAGAGGCTTACCCGGATATGTTTGGTCAGTTTCACGGATGATGCCAAGAATTGAAAATTATGAATTTTGGGTCTATTTTAATGGTGTCAAATTAAAAAAATATGGCCTTTTTCTTACCATTGCCAATTTCAATCATTTTGGCAACGGTTTTTATATTTCCAAAGATGCTTTGCCGGATGACGGTTTTTTAAACCTGGTCCATATTAAATACCTGCCTTTTTATCAATGGTATAAACTTTTCCGCATTATGCAAAACAGACAATTTGAACTTTTGCAAGACAATTACAGTGAGTTAAAAATCAAGGAAGTAGAAATAAAGAGTCAGTTTGATTTTGTTCATTTAGACGGAGAACCTTATCATACAGGCAAAGAAATACAAATTAAAGTAATTCCGAAATGTTTAAATCTATGGGTCGTAAGAAAAAAAAGCAAATAGAAGACGAAAACGACGGTTTGGTTTATTCCACATCCTCCGGTTGGTTTTCTTATGAAGAGGACGAAGATGAAGAAAATCTTGAGGATATACCGCCACAGGAACAAACATTGGTCGTTAAACTCGAAAAAAATCACAGAGGAGGAAAAACTGTAGTGATTGTGTCCGGATTTATGGGTAGTACTTCAAAATTAAACGAATTGGCTGCGTATATCAAAAAGAAATGTTCTACCGGAGGCAGCGTGAAAGACGGAGATATCATTATTCAAGGGGATAAAAGGGATGTAGTGATGAAGATTCTTCAAGATTTGGGATACAAAACGAAAAGATCGGGTGCCTGAAGATGAAACGCAAGGTTTTGTTCATTCAAACCGCTTTTATTGGAGATGCCATTCTCATTTCATCTGCTCTGGAAACCTGGCATAAGCATTTTCCTGATGATAATATCTACCTTTTGGTGAAAAAAGGCAATGAAACTGTTTATGATAACCATCCTTTTTTAAAGGAAGTTTGGACGTTTGATAAAAATCGTAAATGGAAGGATTTGCTTTCATTAATGAAATTAATCAGAGGGCATTCCTTTGATTTGGTATTTAACTTTCATCGTTTTTTTACTTCAGGTTTGTTGGCAGTATTATCCGGGGCTAAGCAAGTGACAGGTTTTGATAAAAATCCTTTATCCTTTTTATACACCCATAGAATCAGACATTCTTTATCGTCCGGAATACATGAGATTGAAAGAAATCACCGTTTGCTGCAAGTGTTTGTAGAAGGTCCTGCTGAAAAACCAAAAATTTATCCGTCCCTTCTCGATGAGGAAGTAGTAAGTGAATATAAACATCGCAAACCATATGTGACCATCGCACCGGGGTCGGTTTGGGAAACCAAAAAGTTACCTGAGGAAAAATGGTTGAAACTTTTACAATGCATTCCCGGTCACATTTTTATCTATTTTATTGGTTCTAAATCCGAAATAAATCTTGCTGATGTATTAATCAAAAAATCAAAGAAGCAGAATGTGAAAAATTTGTGCGGACAATTGTCCTTGTTACAATCAGCTGCTTTGATGCAATCGGCAGTGATGAATTATGTAAATGACTCTGCACCGTTGCATTTGGCAAGTGCTGTAAATGCTCCTGTTACGGCATTTTATTGCTCTACTGTACCTGAATTTGGTTTTTATCCTTTATCGGACAAATCAATTGTAAAACAAACGAAAGAGAAGCTTTCCTGTAGGCCATGTGGATTGCATGGACGCAAACATTGTCCGGAAGGTCATTTTCTGTGCGGAAAAAATATTATGATTGATTGTGGTGAGATTTTAGATGAGTTAGGCGAATAGAGTAGGTGAGTTTTCATTGCTCTCCGTGATAAGTGTATTTTTAAATATCGGGGATTTGAAAACCTCACCCCGCCCTTGCGGGCGCCCCTCTCTTTACCAAGGAGAGTGGCTTGGGGAGAGGTCTTGACTTCAAAATTGCTAAAATTCTTGCATTCCGTGCAAATTGCGTTTTACAATTCGTAATTACACCAAAATCTATTTGTCAAGGGATTGAAACCTCTTGACTTTGACACTTTCTAATGTTAAGTAATTGATAATCAGCAATCATTATTTTTTGCTGTGCACTACATTTCTATTCCT
>FWPU01002647.1_pt1 | contig 48408 bp, 45 predicted proteins | sample 2228361 | NCBI WGS metagenome assembly FWPU01 (sample SAMEA103939777, study PRJEB20133) | metagenome
GTCGTCCGAAAAGGCGCTGTGAGCGCACAAAGCGCTTGATTTTCGATTGGTAAGGTGCAATTCACGACCCTGACCCCACGTCAGGGAAAAACCGTTTGTCTAAACTCGAGTTCCATAGCCGCGTGATACGCTCACTCCTCTCCGCTCAACAATCGAATCCGCTCCCAGGGACGCAGGTTCTCGTCCTCCGCCAGGAGCGCTCGGAGTTCGAACAATTCATCGCGCAAGGCCGCGGCGCGCTCGAATTCGAGATTCTTGGCCGCCTCTTTCATTTCCCGTTCCAGTTCCGCCATCACACGACGCAGGTCGCTCCGCGAGGCCGCCTCGGCTCGCTGCGCTGCCCTATAGTCCGGGCGTGCTTCTGCTACCGCATGGACCGAGAGCGAATCGGTCAAATCCCGAATCGCCTTGCGGATACCGACCGGCGTGATTCCGTGTTCCTCGTTATACTTAAGTTGCTTGGCCCGTCGCCGGTTGGTCTCCTCGATCGCCCGCCGCATGGAGTCGGTGATCGTATCCGCGTACATGATCACCCGACCGTGAATGTGGCGCGCCGCACGCCCGATCGTCTGAATCAGGGCCGTCTCCGAGCGTAGAAAACCCTCTTTATCGGCATCCAGGATCGCCACCAACGAAACTTCCGGCAGGTCGAGGCCCTCGCGCAAGAGGTTGATGCCCACCACCACATCGTAGACGCCCAGCCGCAGATCGCGCAGGATGCTCACCCGCTCGATAGTCTCGATTTCCGAATGCAGGTAATGGACTTTGATGCCCAGTTCTTTCAGGTATTCGGAAAGGTCCTCGGCCATGCACTTGGTCAGCGTCGTGACCAGGACGCGTTCGTGACGTTCCACGCGCTGGCGGATTTCGCGAATCAGATCGTCAATTTGGCCCCGGGTCGGACGAACCTCCACCTCCGGATCCACCAGGCCGGTAGGACGGATGATCTGCTCCACCACCTGATCGGCACGTTGCAACTCGTAGGGGCCAGGGGTAGCGGAGGTGTACATCGTATATCCCATCACCTGTTCGAATTCCTCGAACTTGAGCGGGCGGTTGTCCAGGGCGGAGGGCAGGCGGAAACCGTACTCCACCAGGGTCTCCTTGCGCGAGCGATCGCCATTGTACATGCCGCGGATTTGCGGGACGGTCATGTGGGATTCGTCCAGCACGAGGAGGTACTCGCTGGGCATGAAGTCGAGTAAAGTCCAGGGATGGGAGCCCGGCGGCCGGCGGTCCAGGTGACGGGAGTAGTTCTCGATGCCGGAACAATAGCCTGCCTCGCGCAGCATTTCCAGGTCGTAACGCGTGCGTTGCTCCAGCCGTTGCGCTTCGAGTAGTTTGCCCTGGGCCTTGAACCAGGCGATTCGTTCTTCCAATTCCCGTTCGATGTCGGCAATGGCCGCCTGGAGAGTTTCCTCCTGGGTCAGGTAGTGCTTGGCCGGATAAATGGCGATCTGTTCCGGTTCGCTCAGAATCTCGCCGGTCAGTGCGTCGAATTCCACCAGACGCTCGACCTCATCCCCAAAGAAGGCGATGCGATAACCACGCCGTTCCTCGTAGGCCGGTAGAATCTCCAGCGTATCGCCGCGCACGCGAAAGGTGCCCGGTCGCAATTCGAAGTCGTTGCGCTGATACTGTCCATCTACCAGCTGGCGGATGAGAGCGTTGCGGCGGTAGATCGCCCCAATCTGCAATTGCACCACCCCACGCCCGTACTCCTCCGGTGAACCCAGGCCATAGATGCAGGAGACCGAGGCCACGATGATCACATCCTTGCGCGAAAGGAGGGCGGTTGTCGCGGCCAGGCGCAGACGCTCGATTTCTTCGTTGATCTCGGTTTCTTTTTCGATGTAGAGATCGTGACTGGGCACGTAGGCTTCCGGTTGGTAGTAATCGTAGTAGGACACGAAATATTGCACCGCATTGTGGGGGAAGAACTCGCGAAACTCAGCATATAACTGGGCGGCCAGGGTCTTGTTGTGGGCCATGACCAGCGCCGGCATTTGCAATTCCTGAATCACGGAGGCAATCGTAAAAGTTTTGCCAGTGCCCGTAGCGCCAAGCAAGATTTGATGGCGATAGCCGCGCCGTACCCCCTCGACCAGTTGCCGTATCGCTTCGGGTTGGTCGCCAGTGGGTTGAAAGGGAGCAACGAGTTTGAATTCCATAAGGGATGCCAACAGAACAGCAGTTCTATTTTACCACATCTCCCCCGCGCGGATCCCCCGATGATGGACGATAGACGATAGACCGTAGACGGTAGACCATGGCTCCTCCTCCTGCTTGCAGACCACCGTACTCTGCCAATATGCCACCGGCTTGTACTCGACAACCATCGTCCGTTGTCCACGGTCAACGGTCTGCCCGGTTTCAATCCCTCAATCGGGACAAAGGTGGTTTGAACTGGATGATGATCCGGGTGAGCGCTGGCCCGGCCAGGTCTCAATCCCTCAATCGGGACAAAGGTGGTTTGAACCCAGGACGCCAGCCCGGAAAGCGCATCCACCGCACTGTTTCAATCCCTCAATCGGGACAAAGGTGGTTTGAACATGTATCTGCATACCGCCCGCCGGAGCACCTAATGTTTCAATCCCTCAATCGGGACAAAGGTGGTTTGAACGAGGCGCTCATACAGCGCGGCGACGCGGAGTGGCTGGTTTCAATCCCTCAATCGGGACAAAGGTGGTTTGAACTCTATATCGCGCCGCGCTTGACCTGCCGGGCGATCGCGTTTCAATCCCTCAATCGGGACAAAGGTGGTTTGAACCTTGGGCGTCATCATCCTGGCTGCCACCCTGCTTCTGTTTCAATCCCTCAATCGGGACAAAGGTGGTTTGAACCGCACTCGCATCCTTTTCCTTTTCTCCCACTCCGGCACCAAAACTCGTCTTCCGTGGCGGACACCATCCCACGCAGCCCCAGAAAAGCACCTTGCGGATGGCATTTGCCCCCCACTTTCTGGGCCCCTCTCGCGTTTTGCGAGCACCGTGGTACCGTCTCTTCCCGAATATCTTTCTATGCCCATATCTGGTTGCCATTGTTTTAATTTTACCATATCTAGCGGTCTTTCTTTGCGAGCGCGGCCGGGATTTTTGCCGTCACTCCACATCTCGCATGGTAGTCGGGTGGTCGGGTGGTCGGGTGGTCGGGTGAGGGGCCCGGCGAGCCGCATGCGCAGCCCGCTGGGGACGAGGGATCAGGACGGGAAGGTGTAGCGCATGTGGGCGGGGAGGAAAAAGTTGCCGCGTCCGGGAATTTCCGCTTTCAGCCAATCCGTTACCACTAGGGCATTTTCTGCCAGGCTGGAGGGCGGCATTGAAATCAGATCGTAGAGGCGAAACTCGCCTGGCACGTCCAACGGGTTGAGCGGCAGGCTAGCAGTTTGTTCTTCTTCCGAGACGGATTTCAGCTCTGCATCGCCGATCACCTCCAGCAAGCCTTTGCTACGCCACAAGCCCATGCGAATCCAGCGCGGCAGGCGCAGGGGAGCGGTGTGAATCACGCCAAACTCGAAGACGCTGCCCACGGCGATTTCTTTGGCGCGCCCAAAGGTGGGCAGGTTGCGGCTGGATTGCTCCATTTTGACGTGGTAGGCATTATCCGCAAACTTGAAGGTGACGATTTGGTAGCGCGCGTCCACGCCGCGCGCCGGGGTGACGTAAATGCCTTGCTCGTTGAGCGGCGCGAGTTCTTCGGCGTAAGCAGGCACTTGCTGCGCCTGGTGATAGGGCGCACTCGCCAGCCCCAGTGCGTAGGTCAGGGCGTAGTTGTGCAGATACCGCCCGGTTTCATACAGCCGACCCGCTTCCCGTGTGGCATAAAACAGGTTTTCGTGAAAGGTCAATCGGCAAAGGGTCAGGCGCATGATGCCCCCCTACTTCTTCTTGTCGGATGTCTTGGCAACCCAGGCTTGATGATAGGCGCGGCTATCGGCGCAGGCTTTTTCGAGCAGCGCTTTGGCGTCCAGCGCGCTGACGCTACTCAGGAAAGCCTGCAAGTCGTTGCCCATCAGGATCTGGTCCACCTTAACGCCGTCTTTCTTCAGCAGGTCAGGGATGAGCCTGTGCGCGGCGGCGATGACATCCTGCGGGTTGAGTGGGTCGGGCGGGGTGATTTTGTCCTTGAGCGCGTCGTAGAGCGCCTGCGTGAAGAGCAGGTTGGAGAAAATCTCGCCATCCGCCAGCACAATGGCAATGATGTGATTTTGCATCCGCCCGGTGCGGGTAGTTTGTGCGCCATAGCGTTTGGTGCGCATCACGTTGTTGACGACGTAGAGGAACAGGTTTTCGGTCAGATCGCGGGTGGTGACAACGGATGGGAAAATAACCTGCGGGATGACGTGGTCCTGTTCGTTGATGCGGCTGGTCACTTCGCCGTAGCGGGTCATCGTGCCGTCTTCGTAGGGGGCGTTTAAGGTAAAGGCTTCGTGGCTGTGTTCGTAACTGGTGAGAGAATAGGCAGTATCGGTGATGACTTTGGATTTCTCCGAGCCGCTATCGCCGATGGCGAAGCCATAAGCAATGCAATCAGGACATTGGGTACAGAATTTGACGTTGTAATCGCAAATCAGCAGCCCGTCCGCGCCGATGTCGGCTTTGCCGTCCGATGCGTCGGCGCTGATGAAGCCGTAATGCCGCAGCAACTCGCGCCCCACCAGGCGTTCGGGGGTGGATTGCTTGCGCTTGAAGATGGTGATGCGAGTCATAGGCTCGGTGTTCACCACGCCGGCGCTGACGCGGGCGGTGTTCAATTCGCCGTCCGTCTGAAAGAGCGGATACGAATCGGTGACGCGCACGGTGATGAGGTGGGCGTAATGGCCGGTCGGCTTGCCGGGAACTTGTTTGACGAACCAATCAGATTTGAGGGTGGACATAGAACGAACTCCTTTCAGATGTGAAATGGGTGGGATTATTCGGCTGTACCGTTGGTCTCCGCGACGGCTTCGCGCTCGGCTTTGTCTTTGGCGGCTTCGTCCAGGTAAATCACTTCGCAGGCGTTTTTGAGCAGGTTCAACTGTTTGCCGCGCAGGGCGCTCTTGTCGCCGCGAAAGATGCCATAGACGATATCGTGAACGAAGTAAGGGGCAAATTCGCGCATGGCTTCCTGCTGGCTGTCGCGCGTGCTCCCTTTGGGCGGAAAAGCCAGTTGCTCGGTGTAAGCGCGCTCGATAAAAGCGCGCAGGCTGCCATAGATGGCATCTGTCAGCGCTTCGGCGTCGCTAAACAACCGCGAATCGGCGTCCAGGATGGCGCGCGCCGTCTTGGTGACTGGCTGGAGGATGCTGTTGCTGTTCCAGCGCTTGGCGCGATAGAACTGACGATAGAGTTCGACAAGTTTTCGGGCGTGATTGGTCATGGTCTCATCTCCTGAAAGATATTGGACGAGTTGCAGGTACTGAGTGGCTTTGTTAGCAGGTATGGAATCCCTTTTCTGCTTGTTCTGTTTGCGCTGCCACTTTTTGAGGTAATGAAAGGCATACAACGGTGACTGCGCCAGCAGGCGGGCGGCGGCGGGAATATCCTGCCAGCGGTAATCGAATCCGCCCTTGCCCTCCGTGGCGTTGGCGTCTATGTGGATGAAATAAACCGCCATCATGCGTTGAAGCGTGGGTAGAATTTCGTCCACGTTGATGCGCGGTTTCTGCGTGATGTACTGAATCGCGGCATGCGGGGCGTCGAAGAAGACCGTCTCGTAGATTTCGTCCGCTTCGAGCATGAGCGGCAGGGGCGACTCGCTCGCCACCACTTTGACATCCAGCATGAGTGGCAGAAGCAGGCTGAGCAGCGCCGGGTGTACCCAGGCTTCGGCGTCCTTCGGCGCGCGGCTGGGCGGGGGCACGCCCAAAAAGTAGAAGGTAATCGGCTCGTTTTCCGGAAAGTGCAGGCGCACATAGCGGTCGGTTGCCGGGTTGCTTTCCTGCGGCTCCAGCAGGAACTCTTGCAGGCGCTGCAGGGTGGCGGGCGACAAATCCAGGCTGCCGTTCCGGTTGAGTTGGCGCATCAACTCGGTGAAACTCACCCGCTTCAGTTGCGCGTGAACGCGGCGAATGACCTCCAGCGTTTCGGGCGTGAAGAAGTAGAGAGGATAGAAGAATAGGTAGCGCACGCGCCGCTCTTCAAAATCGCCGCCGCTGCTGCCGAGCGATTCATCAGAATCTGCCGCAGCATCATCTCCATGTTGCAGATCGAGCAGATGTCCCGGATGGCATCCGATCCATCGAGCAGTTTTTTGTTGCTGTAAACCTGCGGCGCGAACAGGATAGCGGCTTCGCGCTGTTTGTTAATCCGATAGGGCGAAGAGCACAGGGCACAGATTTGCGTTGAGCCGCGTCCCTTGCGCTTGGCATTGGCATAGCGGTGGAGTTCGACTTGCAGCGCGGCGCGCAGATTCGGTTTTGCTCCCGCACCCAGCGTAAGCGTTTGGGCGATGTACTGCCGCAGATCGTTCCAGTCCTGCATGCCAGTCGTGTTTTGCGGTGTTTTCGAGCGCACGGCATCCGCCAGACGGGCTGCCATCTGACGCGCTTTGTTTTCCACTTGGGCGGGCGAAAGCCCAGGGTTACGTTTGATGAAATGTCCGGCGGCAAAATACCAGTGATACCCCACGCCCCCGGCGCGGTTATCGCGCGGCACAGCGCGGAAGTCATCTTCCAGCTCGCTCAGTCCCATCTCGCTCAGCAAAAATGCGCCGGTGTCAAAGTCGGGCAGCACTTCGGCAATCTGCTTTTCCGCCAGGTAGCACCACTCCGCCAGTTGGTCCACGCGGATGTTGTCGGGCAAGTCCAGGTCCACGTGCGGCGCCATCCAATTACCCGCGACCATTTTCTCGAAGCGCTTGCCCGCTGAGGGCTTTTTGTTCCCGTTGATGATTTTGAACGTGGCATCCACGCCAATCTGGATGAATTGCGGCAAATCGAAGAACAGCCAGTAGTAAGCGGCGTACTTCATACCCTTGCCGTCGCGCCGAATGCCGGTTTTGCTCACCGCTAGGCGATTGCCTGCAATTGTTTTGATTTTCTCGATGACGCGCTCCACCACCTGCGCCGTTTCCGGCATGGACGGGGCATGCTTGCTGTGTTCCAGGTAAATCACACCGCTGGGCGCATAGAGCAGGGGTTGACGGTATTCATGCGTCAGGGCTTCGAGCGCGGCGTTGTGGATGAAGTTGGTCAGCACGCCGCGGTTCTCCGAAACGTGGTGATAGGTCAGGCACGCCAACTCTTTGCTCAGGGTTTTGAGTTCGGTCTGGATTTTTTGCGTCATGGCTTGCGGCGGGGTCTTGACGACATACGCCAGCAGGTCGCACAGGCGGCTGAGTTGCTCGGCTAAATCCAGTTGGGCGGAATGCAGGCTCAGCCGTTTGAGCAGGCTCAGGTTGCGCAGCGTCCCCCAACGCACCTGCGTATTGCAGGCGATGTAAATCAGGTCGTGCAGGTATGTCTCCACGCCGCCAACAGGTTTAAGAAACTCATCCAGCCCCAGTCGCGTGCACCATTCTCGAAAGATGGATTCCAGCGAGGGCATTTGCGCCGCGCCGACGGCGGCATCGGGGCGGAAACCGGCGTCGGTTAGTTGCGCTTCGACATTGGGCAGTTTCAGATAATCGTGCAGCACATACCCGGCGATGAAAACGCGGCGGGTGGCGTCGTCATACGCCCGAAACTGCGGCGCGCCCCAGGCGGCGAGCGTGCGGGCAATGTGCAGGGTGGGCAGCAGACCGTTGAGCAAATGGGCGCGCATGGACTGGTCGGCGGCGTAGCGTTCCGCGCCTTGCCGCCCTTCCGCCAGGTGTTGCGCGGCGAACTCCCCGCCTTTGGCGGCTTCATGCCCCAACTGCTCGGAGAGCCGCGGCAGGACGTGCTGGACGAAATCGCGCATCACCGCATCGCCCTGCCAGAGCTTTGCCACCACCCCGCGCATCAGTGCCGAGAGCAAAGGCTCTTCGGCGATTTCAGCCGTTTTTTCTTTTTCGGCGGGTAGGGTTTCGTCTTCGAGCGGGCTGTCTACAATGTCATAGTCATCCTGGGTCATAAACGCTCCTTTCGTGATTTCACACAAAAATTGCTCCCCCGCCGCACTTCATCGGGTGAAAGCGCAGGCGGGCATCCAGCAGCAACGCGGCGCGCCCAAACGCCACCGTCCCGCTGATGTTGTCATTGCTCTCGAACTCATACAGCGGGAAGAGCAGCGGCAGGTTCAGGCGACGTTTGATCTCCTGGGGCTTTCTTCCGGCGCAAAACAGAACAGGCAACGTGCGCTGACGCAGGCGGCGGTTGATTTCGGTTTGTCCGGGGAAATTGGCATCGAGCGAAAAGCCCTTGCGCGGCAGGGCTTTGCCGTACTGGTCTTCGCCCCAGCCGCCCATATCGAAGTCAACATGAAAGACCAGTCTTTCCGTTTCACGCGCCCCGCGCAGATAAAAGAAACCCAGCGGCTCTTGTTTTTTAAACAAGCGCGGGTCGCCACCCGCCTGTTTGACCGCCGCGTAAAAATCGTCTTCGCCCAGGTAATCCAGCGCGTACCCGCTGACTGCGGAGAGCAGGTCCACAACCTTGAATTGCTCCAACCCCTGTTCGCTCTGATCTATCACACAGCAGGGGAAGAGCGTCCCGCCGCGAAACGAGAGGGCTTCATGCAGCAGAGCGGGCTGCTCTTTTGATAAACATTCATACTCACCCAGCGCGCTTCGCAAGCGAACGCCAAAGGTATCTTCATAGCGCTTCAACAATTTGGGGCGCGTCTCTTTGTACTGTTCATAGACCGGTTTGCGCGCCATCCCGCGCAGGATTTTGACTGATTGGAATTTGCCCCACACCTGGGCATATTGCTCGAATTCAGTGGTGTTCGGGAAGGTTGACTCAATCGCTTGATTGAAAGCGGTTCGTTCGATTTCCGTGCCATCCTGAAGAAGGGGTGGTTGCCCGTTCTGGCTTTGAAAGAGCCGCGCCGCAATCCAATCTGGGACCAGCGCATAGGCGACAAAATCCTGAAAGGAGATGTCTTGACCATCCCGTCGGTAGCCATCGTGCCGCCCCAGCCGTCCCAAACGCTACAGGAAGGTCCCGGCGCTGTCGCTCTCGAAGACCAGAAAGTTAATTTGAAAATCCACGCCCACATCTACGGTCGAAGTGCCAATCAACAAGTCGGCTTCGTAGGAGGCTCTACGGCGCGTGCGCCCCGTCCAGCCAGTGTTGAGTTCGACTTTCAGCCCATGCCTTTCAAAAACCGGTTTCACTCTTTCGTAAATCCGCTGTGCGGCGGCGCGTGAGTTGACGATGACCGCTCCCTTCGCGTGGCGCTGCAAAAAGAACGGCAGAACGATGTCGCCCAGATGGGCATCCAGCCAGGCTTCGGCGCGCGGCTGGGTCTCGAAGGAAATTTCCACCGGGTTGAGAATCTTGCGCCAGCCATTCCCGTCATCGTGACTGGTGTATTGTCCCTGAATGAAGGTCATCTTCAAGCCGGAACGTTGCAGGTATTCCTGCATCAATGCTTTCGGGGTGGCGGAGAGGAACAGAAATTTGTGCAGGCGGACGGTCCCCGCCGTTTCTTGCATGAACAGAATGGCATTCAACACGCTGACAACCTGCGGCGCATCGAAAATGTGAAACTCGTCAAAGGTCAGCTGGCGGAATTTTTGTGTCAGCGGCCCTGCATAGCGATCAGGGGCGTCTTCGGGCCAGGTGTAGAACTGGTGCATGACGTAGTGAAAAATATCCGGGTTGGTCAGAATGACATCGTTATTGCGCAGCACGCTCATCAGCGCTTCACCGCGGCGGTTGTAGTCGTCGTCCTGCATCTTCAAGTCGAGCGCAGCGCTGTTCAGGCGATCATAACGCGCGTCCACCCTCCAGCGTCCCAGCGTTGAATCCAGGTGTGCCATCTGGTCTTCGATGAGTTCGTTGGTCGGGTACATCGCCAGCAGCGGGTACTTCCAGCCTTTGCCTTGCACCAGCAATGGCAACTGCCCCGCTAGACTCTTCCCATCCCCCGTCATAGCAGTATTGAACACCACCTCTGCGTCGCCTTTGGTCAGGGCGAGATACGTCTCCACCTGGTGCTTCGAAAGGCGCATATCTGGGGGCAAGCGCGCTTGCAAATCGGCGGGCAGGCTATCTGCCTCAGCCAGTTGCGAATACACAGGAAGCAACTTGATTTTCATCGTCCCGCCCACAAACCGATCTCCGATAATAGACTATCCGACTCAGACCGATATCATTCTACCACAAACACTGGAGCGTATACATACCCTACCCCTTGCGAGAGGTATTTTCCCTCTCGCAAATGGGCTCGGAACTATTCTCTAGAGATACCCATATCGCTCAGCCATCTCCCTCACCACCCTTTGCATCTCCCGCCGCACCTCTTCTCCCCCCAACACGACGCACTTCTCGCCATAAGTCAACAGGATGCGCACCGCCTCCCAGACATCATCCGTAAAGGCGCGCACCTCCGCACTCCCATCGGGATGACGAGTGATCTCCATATTGGCAAAGCGATGACTGATCTCCCCGCGGCCGATCTCCGGTGCCAGCCAGTAGTGCACCAGAAAACGCGGCGGCTGGCGGTGGCGCGTTTCCACCCGGCTGGGCAACACGCACAAGCGTTCATCGTCCAGGATATAACTCAAGCGAAACCGTGAAAGCCTGCGATCATCCCCCTCCCCTGCCTTCAATCGGTAGCCACGCAGATACCAGTGTCCATTCTGCAAGCGGAGATCGTAAGGGGCTACCTCATGAGCCAGCGGCTGACGGTCGGCGCGACGCGGGAAAAGGTAGTGGAAAGTCAACTTGCGGTGCTGCCCCACAGCCCGATTGACCTCTTGCCAGACACGCGGCGGGATAGTGCTGCGATCCACATCCAACCCCAGGTCTACTGTCCACGTCTCGCCATCCTGTTCCAACTGCCTTCGGGCTTCTGGAGAAAGCCACCCTACCAGCATATGAATCAAATCACGCACCCCGGCCAGTTCCCAAACCGGGTTATCGGCCTGGCGCGAAAGAAACGATAACGCCCGTATCATCGAGGGCGAAAACGAAAGCTGGCCAAAGGGCCCGGCATCGTTCAGCACATAGAGATAGTTAACCGCATCGAAAGAAAAATCAGCCTGCAGGCGCTCCCGGACGTTGCGGCGATCATGCTTGAAAGCATGCTCGCGCGCGCTGACCGAATCCGGATAAGCATCCGCCCCCACCGCACTCCGAACCGCTTCAAACAACTGTTCTCGCGTGGCCGGCCCCTCCATGAGACGCTTCAGAATAGCCAAAGCCCTCAGGAAAGAGCGCCAATCACTGCCTCGCTTCGCCACAGGTCACCGCCGCTCCAACCAAGAAAACTTTGACTGCACAAATTATACTCGATACCACACCCTTTCCTCTCCATTTACGCGATAAAATAATACCGTGATTCCCATCTCGTTGCGACTTGCCGGCTTCCTCTCCTACCGCGCCCCGACCGAGATTGACTTCTCCTCCTTCGATCTGGCCTGCATCTCCGGCCCCAATGGCGCCGGTAAATCCTCGCTGCTGGATGCCATCACCTGGGCGCTTTTCGGCCAGGCGCGCAAGCGCGATGATTCCATCGTCAACCTGCAATCCCAGACCGCCGAGGTCGCTTTGACCTTCGAGTACGAAGGGAACATCTACCGCGTCCTCCGCGCCCAGCCGCGCGGCAAGACTGCCACGCTGGAATTCCAGATTCGGGATGGAGAAAAGTGGCGCCCACTCACCGAGCGTACCCTGCGCGAAACGCAAGCGCGCATTGAAGAGACCCTGCGCCTGGATTACGAGACCTTCGTCAACGCCGCCTTCTTCCTGCAGGGCAAGGCCGACCAGTTCGCCCAACAAACCCCCGCCCGACGTAAGGAAATCCTGAGCAACATCCTGGGCCTGGAAGTCTGGGAGGAATACCGTCAGCGGACCGCAGAACGACGCAAGGAAAGCGAAAAAGAACTCGCCCTCCTGGAGGAACGCCTGGCGGAAATCACCGCCGAACTGAACGAAGAGCCGGAGCGACGCCGTCATTTGGAGGAACTGGAAGCCCGTTTGAAGCAGCTACGCGCCGCCCGCCAGGCACAAGCCTCGACCCTGGAGAACATGCGGGCCGTCATCGCCGCGCTCGAACAACAACGCGCCCTGGTCAAAACGCTCGAAAACAGCCGACAAGGCCTCCAGGAAAAATTAGCTCGTCAGCGCGAACGCCTGACCGGCCAGCAGGAAAAACGCGCCCAACTGGGACAAATCCTGGCCCACGCCGAGGACATCCAGGCCGCCTACGCCACCTGGCAACAGGCCCGACAGGAAATCGAACGATGGGAGCAACTTGCCAGACAATATCATGACTGTCTGGCGCGCCGCGAGCCTTACCAGCAAACCTTGATTCGCGAACAAGCGCGCCTGGAGGAAGAAAAAGCCGCCCTGGAAGAACAGGCCCGGCGCATTGCCCAACAACAAACAGAGCGCGTCAGTCTCCAGCAAGAGATCGAGGCCCGGCAGCGCGAACTCGCTCAAATCGAACAATCCCTGCTCCAGCGCGCCGACCTCGAAGCCCAACTCCAGGCCGCGCGCCAGAAAGAGGCCGAACTGCGCACCGAGAACACACGGCTGAAGACTGAAATGGAAGAATTGAAAGAGCGCCTTGACCGGCTACGCGCGGCCGAAGGAGCAACCTGCCCCCTGTGCGGACAGACGCTCGACCCCGAAGAGCGCGCCAGCCTGCTCGAACGCCTGACCGCCGAAGGGACTGCGAAAGGCGATACCTGGCGGGCCAACAAAGCCACCTTGCAAGAACTGGCGACCCGGATCGCCGATCTCGAATCGGAACGAAAGGCGCTCACCGCCCTCGAACAGCAACAGCGCGAGCTCGAACGCCTGTTGGTCCAACAGACCGAGCGCCTGGAGATGCTACAACGTCAACAAATGGAATGGGAAACCAGCGGCACCCCGCGCCTTCAGGAAGTGACGCGCCAGCTGAACGGAAAGGACTTCGCCCACGAAGCCCGGCAAGCGCTGGCCACTATCGAACGTGAACTGGCCACGCTACACTATGACTCTCAAGCCCACGAGGTCGCACGTCAGCGTGAACGCGAACTCCGAACAGCCGAAGAGGCCCACCGCCAACTGGAAACGGCGCGTGCCGAAACTCGCCTCCTGGACGATGAAATCACGAGCCTGCAAGCGGAAATCGCGGCCCTGGAGAGCGAACTGGAAAAAACCAGCCAGGAGTGGGAAACCGCCCGACAAGACCTGCTCGCCGCCGAAGCCCAGGCCCCAGACATCGCAGCGGCCGAGCGCGCCCTCACCGATTCCCAGGAGGAGGAACACCGTCTGAACCAGGAGGTCGGCGCGGCACGTCAGCGTGTAGCGGTGTTGGAGGAACTCCGCGGCCGCAAGAAAAGCCTGGAATCCGAACGCGAAAGCCTGGCACGACGTATCGGCCAGTATAAAACTCTGGAACGCGCTTTTGGTAAAGATGGCGTGCCTGCCTTGCTCATCGAACAAACCCTGCCAGAGATCGAATCCAGGGCTAACGAACTGCTCGACCGCCTGTCGGACGGACAAATGAGCGTGCGCTTCCTCACCCAGACGGCCTACAAGGATAAGAGCCGCGACGACTTGCGCGAAACCCTGGAAATCCAGATCAGCGATGGGGCCGGCGTGCGCGCCTACGAACTGTACTCCGGTGGCGAGGCCTTTCGCGTCAACTTCGCTATTCGCGTCGCCTTGGCCGAACTTCTGGCACGCCGCAAAGGCGCACGCCTGCAAACCCTGATCATTGACGAGGGCTTCGGCTCCCAGGATTCCCAGGGCCGGCAGCGCATCATCGAAGCCATCAACAGCATCCATCAGGACTTCCGCAAAATCCTGATCATCACCCACCTGGATGATCTGAAGGACGCTTTCCCGGCTCGCATCGAAGTAGAAAAAACAGCCGACGGTTCGCGAGCACATCTGGCCTAAGCGAGATTCTTGCGAAATTGTCAGACATCCGTAGGGTAAACGTAGGGTAAGCGTCATGCACATTTTAGACCAATATGGTACGATATAAGCGCAAGGTGATTTCTCTTCTCCTCCTCCTTTCAAGAGAGCCGCGGTGGGCGTCCGCGGCTCTCGCGATTCTTGCTACAGATACGACTCTAACCGGAAAGACCACAGTTCCTCCTACCTTGGGGACTACCCCTGTGTTACTTTTAAGTCGTATTTAGACAAAATCAGCAAAACTGCCGTATATGGTGGTCAATAGGCGAAAATTACCCCTACATATAGGGGCAAAATGCGTTTTGTCTAAACTCGAATTTAAGCCAAAAACGTTTTACCCCTATCCATGATGTGCCCATCGCCAGAAACCCACCTTACACAGCAGGGCTGCCGATCTCATTCAGCTGTATAATATCAAAAACATCCAAATCCAGGAGGTAGTCCATGAGCACCAAATTCACGATTACCGCCCGTGAAAACGGACCCTATCTCATCGCCGGCCAGGCAGAATACACCGACGCACAAGGCAACGTGCACAAAAGCGAAGGCAAGATGATCGCCCTCTGTCGCTGTGGGCAATCCAGCAATAAGCCCTTCTGTGACGGGAGCCATAAGCAGGCCGGCTTCACCGCACCTACCCTGACTCTGGAGATCGAGGCCTCCTAACCCAAAAACGAGGAGGCTTCTGTCCCACCTACGCGCAACAGGACAGGTGACGACCTGTCCTGTTGCGCGCGAATCGCGACAGGCAAGCGGATTCTCGTAAGGATCGCACCGCGTGTCCGCACAATACAATCTCATTCCTTGAGTACACGCAGAAATCGTTAACCCTTGCTTTGGAAAACGCGCGGTTGCCGCCCCACCGTCATACAACTTTGGCCCAACATAGAGTCTATTCTCACCCGATTCTCACCTTTCCTTCCTTGACAAAACGTTTTCTCTGCAATATATTCAATCCCGCTTAACTAATCAAGGAAGTTAACTTATGGAGATGTCCAGAGAACTCAACAACGTCATTCGCCAGTGGGTCGAGGTCTTCATGCACCATTCGGGCCGCGATTTCAAACGCTTTATGGAAAACACAGGCCTCTCCTTTTCTCAAATCAACATCCTGATGCGTCTCTTCCATGGCGGCTGTGCGCAAATTAGTGAAGTGGGCGAAAAGATGGGAATCACCAAAGCCGCTGCCAGTCAGGCTGTAGATCGCCTCGTCCAAATGGGATTGGTGCAACGCCAGGAAGACCCGCAAGATCGGCGCATCAAACGCCTGGAACTGACCCCTGACGGACGCGACTTGATCCAAAAGGGCCTGGAAGTCCGCACGCAATGGCTCGAAACTCTGGCCCAATCCCTTCCCCTAGAACAACAACAAACGGTCCTCGTGGCTTTGACCCTGCTGACCGAGGCCGCGCGTCAAAGCAAAGATTAACCGCAAACTCTCCTCCAGGAGCCAAATTCTATGTGGCGAGCACTGCGCTATTTGAAACCCTACCTTGGCCTGGTCCTGATGGCTGTGCTCCTGCTCTTCGTGCAGGCCAATGCCGACCTAGCTCTCCCCGATTACATGTCCAGAATCGTCAACACTGGCATTCAGCAGGGCGGTATCGAAAACGCCGTCCCGCAGGCCATCCGCCGAAGCCAGATGGAACGAGTGCTTCTCTTTGTAAGCTCCGAAGAGCGCGCTTTTATCCTGGACCACTATCGCCTGGTGGACCAGACTTCCGCTGACTATGACCTCCTGCTCCAGCAATACCCTCGCCTGAGCCAGGAAGCCATTTACATCCTGGATAGGCGCGACAAACAGGCGATCGCGACCCTCAACGCAATCTTGGGCAAGGCCATCCTGGTCGTGACGAGCCTCGAGCGCATCGCGTCGGATCCCCAGGCCGCCGCCGCGCTGGGACAAGGCCTCGGATTCGACCTCTTCAAACTTCCCCCCGGCCTGGACCTGTTCGCCGCTCTCCAGGCCCTGCCACCGGCGCAGTTCGAGAAGATCACCGACGCCATCCAGGATCGCTTTGCCATCCTGGGAGAGCGCATGATTACTCAGATGGCCGTAGGAGGTATCCGCGCCGAGTATGAAGCCCTCGGCATGGATACCGCGAAACTCCAGAACAACTACATCCTGCGCACCGGTGGAGCGATGTTGTTGCTCACCTTGCTGTCCATCGCCTGCACCATCGCGGTCGGCTTCCTCTCCGCCCGTACCGCCGCTGGCCTGGCGCGCGATATGCGTAAGGATGTTTTCGAGAAAGTCGAGAATTTCTCCAGCGCCGAGTTTGACCAATTCTCCACCGCCTCGCTCATCACCCGTTCCACCAACGATGTAACGCAGGTCCAGATGGTCGTCATCATGATGATGCGCATGGTGTTCTACGCGCCCATTATCGGCATCGGCGGCATCCTGCGCGCCCTTGAGAAAAGCGCCTCCATGTGGTGGATCATCGCCCTGACCGTCATCGTCCTACTCGGCTTAATCCTGACCGTCTTTTCCATCGCCCTGCCCAAGTTCAAGATCATCCAGAACCTGATTGACCGCATCAACCTGATCATGCGCGAAAACCTTTCCGGCATGATGGTCATTCGCGCCTTCAACAGACAAGACTTCGAGGCCAGGCGCTTCGACCAGGCCAACCAGGATCTGACCAGGGTCAGCCTGTTCATTAACCGGCTCATGGTCGTGATGATGCCGGTCATGATGCTCATCATGAACGGCCTGTCGTTGTTGATCATCTGGGTCGGGGCACATCAGGTTGCGGAATCGCATATGCAGGTTGGCGACATGATGGCATTTCTACAATATGCCATGCAAATCGTCTTGGCCTTCCTGATGATGTCGGTCATGTTCATCATCCTGCCGCGCGCCTCCGTCTCGGCCAATCGGATTGCCGAGGTATTGGAGACAGAATTTTCGGTCCGAGACCCCGAGCAGCCACGTCGCTTCCCCGAACCATTCCGCGGACAGGTCGAGTTCCGCAACGTTTCCTTCCGCTACCCGGGCGCGCTAGAGGACGTGCTCCACAACATCTCGTTTACTGCAAATCCCGGCGAAACCATCGGCATCATCGGCTCCACCGGCTCGGGCAAGTCCACAATCGTCAACCTCATCCCACGCTTCTATGACGTCAGCGAAGGGGCCATCCTGATCGATAGCGTGGACATCCGCCAGGTTCGCCAGCACGAATTGCGCGAGAAAATCGGCTACGTTCCTCAAAAGGGTACCCTGTTCTCGGGAACCATCGAAAGCAACCTGCGGTACGCGCGGGAAGAAGCCAGTGAGCAAGACCTTCGCGAGGCAATCGAGATTGCTCAGGCGAGCGAATTCGTCTTCGAGCGGCCGGAGGGGCTGGAAAGCGAAATTGCCCAGGGCGGCACAAACGTTTCCGGCGGCCAGAAGCAACGTCTTGCCATTGCCCGCGCCCTGGTCAAGAAAGCCCCTATTTACATCTTCGACGAGAGTTTCTCCGCGCTGGACTTCAAGACTGACGCGGCGTTACGCAAAGCGTTGCGCGCGAAAACCCGGCAGAGCACTGTTTTCATCGTCAGCCAGCGCGTGGCGACCATCATGCACGCCGATCAGATCCTCGTCCTGGACGAGGGCCGCATCGTAGGAAAAGGCAAACACCAGGATCTGATGGAAAGGTGTGAAGTGTATCGCGACATTGCTCTTTCACAAATCGGAGAGGAGGCGTGGAAATGACCACATTCAGCACCCCGACCGCCTCCCCACAACGGCCCCGTCGTCTGATGCCATTTGGTCACGGCGGCCCGATGGCTATGATGAAAGGCGACCGGGCCCGTGATTTCAAGCGCGCCATGGCACACTTGATTCGATACCTCGGCCGTTACCGAATCGCCATCGCCATAGTCATGCTCTTCGCCACAGCCTCCACCGTCCTGGCAATCGCAGGCCCCAAGATTCTTGGCAAGGCCACGACCAAACTGTTCGAAGGTGTGCTGGAGCAAATCGCCGGCACAGGCAAGGGCATTGACTTTGCCTACATCGGTCATATCCTCCTCACAACTCTCATCCTGTACCTGCTTTCCGCCGTGTTCGGCTACATCCAGGGCTGGATCATGTCCGCCGTCTCGGCCAACATCGCCTACCGCTTCCGCAAAGACATCGCCGAGAAAGTCCACCGCATGCCCTTACGCTCTTTCGATGGGACAAATCAGGGGGAAATCCTGTCACGCGTCACGAACGATGTAGACACGATCAACCAGACCCTGAGTCAAAGCCTGACCCAAATCATCACCTCGGTCACGACCGTGGTGGGTGTGCTGATCATGATGTTCTCGATCAACTGGCTGATGACTCTGGTCGCACTGTTGATGGTTCCAATTTCCCTGGGGTTGATCGGAGCGGTCATCGGCCAATCGCAGAAATACTTCCGCCAGCAACAAGGCTATCTCGGCCATCTTAACGGTCACATCGAAGAAATGTACGGTGGCCACCTCGTCATGAAAGCCTTCAATGGCGAGGCGCGTAGCCTGGCGAAGTTCAACAGCCTGAACAACACCCTCTATGACTCCGCCTGGAAATCACAGTTCCTCTCTGGCCTGATGATGCCCCTGATGAACTTTGTCGGTAACCTGGGCTATGTGGCCGTGAGTATCCTGGGTGGCTATCTGGCTATCCGCAAAGTCATCACCGTCGGCGATATTCAGGCCTTTATCCAGTACGTGCGCTCGTTCACCCAACCGCTCACGCAGATTGCGAACATCTCCAACATTCTGCAGCAAACCGCGGCCGCCGCCGAGCGCGTTTTCGAATTCCTGAGTGAAGAGGAAGAAACACCCGACCCCGCCGACCCGATTCAACTGACCCACTTCCGAGGCCGCGTGGATTTCCAACACGTTCGCTTTGGCTACCATCCCGATACCACCATCATCCACGACTTTACGTTCTACGCGGAACCCGGCCAACGCATCGCCATTGTCGGCCCGACCGGCGCCGGCAAGACGACCATGGTCAAACTCCTCATGCGCTTCTACGATGTCCAGGGCGGTGCCATCCTGCTCGATGGACACGATATCCGCCACCTCCGACGCAGTGACCTGCGTTGCCTGTTCGGCATGGTCTTGCAGGATACCTGGCTTTTCCACGGCACGATCATGGAAAACATCCGCTACGGACGCATGGACGCTACCGACGAAGAGGTCGTTGCCGCTGCCAAGGCTGCCCACGCCGACTACTTCATTCGCTCCCTGCCAGGCGGCTACAACTACATCATCAACGAGGAAGGTAGCAACATCTCGGCCGGGCAAAAACAGCTCCTCACGATTGCCCGCGCGATCCTGGCCAACCCCCAGATTCTCATTCTGGACGAAGCCACCAGCTCCGTGGACACCCATACCGAACTCCTGATCCAGAAGGCCATGCAAGCCATGATGGAAGGCCGCACCACCTTCGTGATTGCTCACCGCCTCTCCACCGTTCGCGACGCCGATTGGATACTCGTCATGAACAACGGCGATATTGTCGAGCAGGGCAAGCACGAGAAGTTATTGACCAGGGATGGCTTCTATGCCCAACTGTACAACAGCCAGTTCGAAAAAGTGGAGGAAAGCCTATAAGCGAAGAAGCGGAAGTCATCTTGACTTCCGCTTCTCTCCACTGCTAAAGAGCACGATCAAGGCCTGGCTTGAGACCAGCCTCCCCCACGAGGCATGCCCGGCCCGCGCCTTAGGCCGGACGCCCCCATCAGACAGTGCCCAATCCCATAGCCATAGCGAGCCATGCGTTGGAGCATCCAATCCGCCTGGGCCTGAGTAATAACACCATCAGCCACCGCGGCCGCGAAGGCCGCCTCATGGACCTCGCGCACAAAGACGGGCAAATCTGCCTCGGCAATGCCGTTATCGAGAGCAATCTGCCAGAGAGTCTTGCCAGCCTCGAATTGAGCCTCGACTTCCGCCAGAGAAAGACCGAGCTTGTCCGCCAGGGCCTGCTCGATATACTCATGCAACAGGCCACGCCCTTCGAACGGAGGCTTGTTACCCTGAGCACTGGCTGTGCCAGCAAGAATACCCAGAGCCAGCAAGGCAAGAAAAACAGAGAAGGCTATCCTTTTCATAACTTTACTCCTTTATGTGAACTAGATTTTCTTGCCTATAGAATACCGCGCGAGTGTAAACATTCTATGAAGGCAGACCAAAAATTCGATAAAACTTCAAGCCATGGGCAGGGTGAACGAAAAAGTACTGCCCTGCCCCTCACCAGGACTTTCGGCCCAAATACGCCCGCCTTGTGCTTCCACAAGATACTTGCAGATCGTCAAACCAATCCCCGACCCACCGCCCGCCCGCCGAGACCGCGAGCGATCGACACGGTAGAAGCGATCAAAGATATGCGGCAAATGCTCGGCTGGAATGCCAATGCCGTTATCTTTCACGCGGACGACCACCTCGTGTCCGCTCGCTTCCGCCGAAAGCGTGACCTGTCCACCAGATGGTGTATATTGCCTAGCATTGTTCAACAAGTTCGTCAGCACCTGGAGTAGACGGTCAGAATCGGCGCGCACACGGGGAAGAGCATCTGGCAAATGGAAAGTCAGGGAAATACCCTTTGCCGCACAAGAAGTAGCAAAACGTTTACGCAACGTTTCCACCAGATCCGCGAGAGACACAGGCTGAAAATTTAGCGTAAACGCCCCGGCTTCTACCCGCGCGAGCTCCTGCAAATCGTCCACCAGACGACTCAAGCGACCAGCTTCGCTCGCGATCTGTTCGAAGGTAGTGCGATCGGCTGGCAGGATACCATCCACCAGCCCTTCCATAGAACCCTGGATAGCAGTCAGCGGAGTGCGTAGTTCGTGGGCCACATCGCCAATCAGGCGGCGACGCATCGCCTCGACTTGTTCTAATTTTTCCGCCATCGCGTTGAAACTGCGCGCCAGTTGACCCAGTTCATCACTCCCACCAGCCGGGACACGCTCGTTGTAATGTCCCTCGGCGACGCGCTGGCTGATGTGTGTCAAGGTCTGCAAGGGAGCGGTCAAACTGCGGCTGAGAAAAAAACTGATCAGCAACGCCATACCCAAAGCCGCCAGCGCCGCCCAACCCAGCGCATCAAAAAAACTGGCTCGAAAATTAAGGAAAGCCGCATCCCTTTCCCCGAAGAACGGCCCACGCCCTCCTTGCCGACTTGCCCCCCCACCCATCATATCGGACATGTGGACCATATGCCGGCCGTAAGCCCCAGGCAGGCTAACCTGCGCGACCAATGCCAGCACAATCCCCCCCACTGCCAGGACAGCCAGGTACGAAAGGAATAGTTTTTTCCCCAGGGTAAGTCTCATACCACCTCATCCTCGAAACGATACCCCACGCCGCGCACTGTAGCAATTACATCCACGCCCAGTTTCCGGCGCACATGACCAATATGAACATCTACCACACGCGTATCCCCATAATACTCATAGCCCCAAACCTGTTCCTGTAAACGCTCTCGACGGAGAACGCGCCCGCGATTCTCAGCCAGGGCTGTGAGTAGATCGAACTCTATCGCCGTTAACTCCACTGGTCTCCCGTCCACGGTGACCCGGCGCGCCTCCACGTCAATCGTGACATGACGAAAGGCAAGCACGCCCTGCCCAGACCTCGCAGCAGCTCCACTCCGCATACGGCGCAACGCCGCCTTGACGCGCGCCGTCAATTCGCGCGGGCTGAACGGCTTGGTAACGTAATCATCTGCCCCAACCGACAGGCCAACGACCTTGTCTGTCTCCTCATTACGGGCCGTAAGCAGAATCACATACATGTCCGATTCGCGCCGCAGGCGAGAAAGCACTTCCAGCCCATCCAGCTCTGGCAACATGATATCCAGGATGACCAGATCGGGCTTATACGCTTTGACCGCCTTGAGGGCTGCCAGACCATCTGAGGCAGTAACAACTTCGTATCCTTCGGCCCTCAAGTAAGAAACAACCACATTGAGGATAGCAGGCTCATCATCCACAACCAGGATTTTGGGCATGGTAAGCCTCGTAGAAAAGAAAATGATACCTCATTATTGTAACAAGGTTAAGTAAAGATTCCGTAAAGGGAAAACCGGCCTCTGCCATGATCGCTTCGTCACAGCTACCTTTGAGCCGTTGGTATGGCAGAAGCCCTGTCCAGCCTGAGGACACCTACCTACCACCAGGCTATCCCTGGTACCGACCGAATCTCGACGGTGCGACCATCGGCCACCGTCCACGGTCTATCGTCCATCGTCCACCGTCCACGGTCCACCGTCCATGGTCCACGGTCTATCGTCCACAATCCATGGTCTATCGTCCGCGGTCCATGGTCCTTCCTCACACCCATCCCCGCCGGCGCATCCACAGGAACATGGCTCCTGGTAGGAGGAGCATCAGCGTCAGCGTGGCGGACAGGGCCGCCTTTCCGGTCCAGCCGACCAGGTGAGCCACCGGTTCGAAGAAATTCATGCCAAAGAAGCCGGCTATGAATGAGATGGGCATGAAGAGCGTAGTGATGACCGTCAGGGTCTTGATCACGTCGTTCATGCGGTTGTTGATGATGGAGAGATAGGTATCCAGTGCGCCGCCGACCAGGTCGCGCATCGATTCGTTTAGATCGTGCAGGCGCACCAGAGCATCATACACATCGCGGAAGAAGACGCGGTCACGGTGGTCAATGACGCGGTAATCGTCGCGGGCCAGTTTGTTCAAGACTTCGCGCTGGGGCGTGATGGTGCGGCGCATGGCCAGTAGGGCGCGCTTGAGGTCAAAGAGACGCTCGACCATATCCGACGAGGGGGAGACGAATAACTGGTCTTCGATTTCGTCAATCTCGGCATCCATCTGCTCGACAATCGGTATGTAGGCGGCCACGACGTAATCCGCGATTCGGTAGAGCAGATGGTCGGCCCCGTCGCGGACGTGACGCTCGTCCCGCTGACAGGCCTCCCAGGCCCGCTCGAGGGCCGGGATGGGCTCATCATGGTGAGTGACGAGGTAATTCGTCCCCAGGAACACGTCCAGTTCGATTTGCAGTAGTTCACCCTCCGGCGAGAGCCCGAGGGCGTCCAGGACGATGTACAGGTACTCGCCCCAATCGTCCACTTTGGGCAGGTTGGTCTGCTGGAGAGCATCCTCCACGGCCAATGGGTGGAAGCCAAACACGTCGCGCAGAATCGGCTCGCAAGTCTCGTTCGGCTCGCCACAAAAGTCCACCCACAGCACACCGCTACGCGCTTTCAGGGCTTGATCGAGTTTCGTCAGGGGATAATCAACTTGCAGGCCGGTTTTTTCGGATGTAAAGAGGATACGAATCATATTGCCTCCACGGCGGGGGAATCTCTCGCTACCTTCCCCTCCCCACCACACTGCCGCCGGCCCCAGGGGCCGGCCAATTCCCTCAAGTATCGTTTTTCTTCCGCAAACGATCCAGGAATTGTTTACGGAACTTGGCAACCTTCGGCGCGATGACCACCTGACAGTAAGGCTGCTCGGGATGGCGAGCAAAGTAATTGCGATGATACTCCTCAGCGGGATAAAATACTTCGAAAGGCGTCATCTCGGTCACAATCGGTTGCTCCCAGATGCCCTGGCGGGTCAAATCGGCAATCATGGCCTCGGCGATTTGTTTTTGCTCCTCAGTGTGGTAGAAGATTGCCGAACGGTATTGCGTCCCTACGTCCGGACCTTGACGATTGAGAGTCGTAGGGTCATGGATAGCAAAAAAGACGCGGAGCAGATCACGATAGGAAATCACCCCGGGGTCAAAGGCAATCTGGACGGCTTCCGCATGGCCGGTATCGCCACGACAGACCTGCTCATAGGTTGGATTCGCCACATGACCGCCGGTATAGCCGGACTGGACATGGAACACACCTTCCAGTTCAGTGAAGACGGCTTCCAAACACCAAAAACAACCGCCTGCTAGCGTAGCCACTTCTCGCTGGTCGGTCATATTCGTGTTACCTCCTGCAAGCAATTATAGCCGACTACGAACTCGCCCGCGAGCCATTGCCGCGCAGTGATCCGTAAATCGCCATGGTATTCCTCTGTTCCGGGACCAGTATACTGCTACCCTCCAGCAAGACAGCGGCGGAAGAACAACCTCTCGACACCGTTCCGTGCGCCTGTGGTAAACTCTAACCGATCCTTTTTGTAACTGCCTACCTGTGGCGTAAATCTCTGACCTATCTACTCTGTACACATCTCGTTCGGCTGGCTCAGGATTTGGATTCCGGGTGGTGGTCTACGCGCAAGTGATAACTCGCCTGAAAACGGCCCTTTTTCACTCCTAATTGACCGCTACCGGATTCCGTTAGGACGGCAGTTGAACTGCCGTCCTAACGCAGGCCAAGCAGAGATTGTCTCAACTTTACCAGGCATCTGCAGAGCCATTATTCTTTGTGAGGAGGAATACAGACGTGGCCCTCAAACAGGTTTTTGCGACCTATGATTGGAAAAACGAATTGGCGCCTGATCCCTTCCGGTACTGTCCGCTCTGCCGGGCCGAGTTAAGGCCACACATGGTCAGCCAGCGCGTGCGGATGGCCTGTCCGGCCTGCGGCTATGTCCACTTTCGCAACCCGGCGCCCACCGTCTCGATCCTGGTCGTGGAGAACGGTCAGATTCTGTTAGGGCAACGTGGCGGCGAACCGGAAAAGGGCAAATGGGCACTGCCGAGCGGTTACATCGAGTTCGATGAGGACTTCATCACCGCCGCGCAACGGGAAGTGGCAGAGGAAACCGGACTGCAAGTCGAAATTCGTTCAATACTCGACGTACATTCCGCCTTTCTCCCACCCGCCTATCACTTTTTGACCGTCGTCCTGCTGGCCAGCCCGTGTGGGGGCACGGTGAGCGCCAATGACGACCTACAGGCGCTGGCATGGTTCCCCTTGAGCGGCCCATGGCCTACCCCGGCCGTCCAGGCAGACCTCGACACCATCGCGGCCTATGCACGTGGTCAACTGATCGGCATCCCTATCGCGCAAGCGCCACATCCGGAGTGACTATGCCTAGTCTACGCAGCCAGATTCTTGCCCGAACGTTACGGCGTCTCACCGCCATCCTGGACGCGCCGGTTTCTATCCAGGAGCAGCGTACTCGGCTGGATGAACTCGGTCGGCGCGGCTTCCGCCTGCCGGCTGAGGTGCTTGTCCGTGGCGTGCAGGCGCGCGGTGTCCATGCCGAATGGGTGGAATCAGCCCGCTGGCCGAGCGGGCGCGTCATTCTGTACCTGCACGGAGGCGGCTACTGTCTTGGTTCACCCAATACACATCGCGGCTTAGCCGCGCGCTTGGCACTTGCGGCGCGGGCGCGTGTGCTCCTGCTCGATTACCGCCTGGCGCCGGAGCACCCTTTCCCGGCCGCCCTGGAAGACGCGAACGCGGCCTATCTCTGGCTTCTCGAAACCGGCATCGCCCCCAATTATATTGTCATCGGCGGTGATTCGGCCGGCGGCGGTCTGACCATCGCGACCGCCATCCGCCTGCGCGAAGACCAAACACCATTGCCCGCCGCTCTATTCTGCCTCTCCCCGTGGACTGACCTCACCTTCTCCGGCGATAGCATCCGCGCCCTAGCTGATCGCGACCCCGTCCTACACTGGCGTACTTTGCCCTCCGTGCGCTACTACACCGGCGACTATCCCGCCGATCACCCTCTCATCTCTCCCCTCTTCGCCGACCTGCATGCCCTGCCGCCCACACTGATTCACGTGGGCAGCGAAGAGATTCTTCTGGATGACTCACGCCGTCTGGCAAAGAAAATGGAGTCGGCTGGCGTAGAAGTTACTCTCGAAATCTGGCCCGGCATGTGGCATGTCTTCCCGATTTTTGCGCCTCTCATCCCCGAAGCCCAACAATCTATCGAAACGATTGGTACGTTTATTCAGGGACACACGCCGGAGAGTGAGCATGCCTGACATTGTCAGTCCATACAACGAACGCGTCAAGTACGTCGTCCGCCTGCGGGAACGGCGCTTTCGCGAGCGCGAGCAACGCATGCTGGTAGAGGGTTGCTACGAACTGAGCCTGGCGCTCACCAGCGGCTGGCAACCTGTTCAAGTCTTCTTGTGCGAAGAACTGGCGCGCGAATTTCCGGCCACGCTGCAGCCTTTGCGCCCGTTGACCGTGAGCCAGGCAGCGTTCGAGAAAATGTCCTATCGCGAGAACCCTGACGGTTGGCTGGCTATTTTTCCCATTCCGCGCCGTGATTTGACTTCCTTGCACCTATCTGCGAATCCGCTCCTGATTCTAAGCGAAGCTGTCGAGAAACCCGGCAACCTGGGCGCCATCTTACGGAGCGCCGACGCAGCCGGCGTAGATGGCCTGCTGGTTTGTGACCCACGCGCCGATCTTTACAACCCGAACGTCGTGCGCGCCAGTCGCGGCGCCCTCTTCACCGTCCCCGCCGTGGAAACCAGCCACGAGGCCGCCCTGACCTTCCTACGCGCACACGGCATCGCGCTCCTGGCAACTACCCCCCAGGCCAGTACACTTTACACAGAAGTCAACCTACGTCAGCCCCTGTGCATCGCGGTTGGGACAGAGGATGAGGGCTTATCGGACTTCTGGTTGGAACAGGCCGATTGGCAAGTACGCATCCCCATGTTCGGCCATGTCAATTCGCTGAACGTCTCCACGGCTACCGCCATCGTTCTGTATGAGGTCTTGAGGCAAAGATGGACGAGGGACGATGGACGGTAGACGAGGGACGGTGGACAATGGACAGGGGACGGTGGACAGCAAGTGGTGGACAATCATCCGCACAAGCGCGAATGTTTGCCTGTTAATGCGGTGGCAGGGAGACGTACTCACGCAGGTTATGTTCCACGGCGTAGGCCGCCGCCTCAGCACGGTTACTGACCCCCAGCTTCGAGAGAATGCTGGAAACATAGTTACGCACCGTCCCCTCGCCAAGGAAGAGCAGTTGAGCAATTTCTCGATTTGTCTTGCCTTCGGAAACGAGAAGGAGGACATATTTTTCCTGCTGACTGAGCGCGGCGAAGGCAGCCGCTTCTTCCTCGCGAACGGCACGGCGCACTTCCTGGAACACGCGCTGGGTCACTGCTGGATCCAGTAACGCCTCCCCTCGCGCCACGGCCTCCAGAGCGCGCACCAGATCATCGCTGTCAATTTGTTTGAGCACGTAACCGGCCGCGCCAGCCCGAATCGCCGCGAACAACATCTCATCATCAGCGTAGGAGGTCAACATGAGTACACGCGTGGTAGGGAAGCGATTGGTGATCTCCTCGCAGGCCTCGATGCCAGATGCCCCCGGCAGGCGAATATCCATGATCACAACATCGGGGCGTAAACTGGCAACCAATTCTACCGCCTGGCGCGCTGTGGCCGCTTCCCCAACCACCTCGAACTGGGGATACCGTTGCAAGAGCGCTTTCAGTCCCAGGCGTACTACTTCGTGGTCATCCACCAGCAGAACGGTATGCCGAGACATTCTACTTCTCTCCTGTGCTCCGCGCTCGCTCGCGTCGAAAGTCCACGAAGCGATACCCGACCCCACGCTCGGTCAAGATGTATTGGGGATTGGCCGGATCCTTCTCGAGTTTCTGACGCAGGTAATTGATGTACAGGCGGACGTAATGGGGCTCATCCCGGTACTCATAGCCCCATACGCGGGTCAACAACTGGTCGTGAGTCAGCACCCAGCCGGCATTCTGCACCAGATGGTACAGCAGGCGATATTCCGTCGGGCGAAGTTTGACCAGTTTCCCCTCCAGCCAGATTTCACGGCGATCGAAATCAATCTTCAGGCGATCATCCACTTCAATCAGACCGTGCATAGTTCCTCCGGCCGCCTCTGTACGTCGCAGGACGGCCTTGACCCGGCTGACCATCTCGCGCGGGCTGAAGGGCTTGGTGATGTAGTCATCGGCGCCCAGCTCCAGGCCACGCACACGATCATCTTCCTCCCCACGCGCCGTGAGCATGATGGCCGGCACATTGCTGACTTCCCGTATCATCTTGAGCACTTCAAAGCCATCCAGGTCCGGCATCATGACGTCCAGCAAGACCAGATCAGGGGTCTCGTCCCGCAGTTTTTCCAGCGCCTGTTTCCCGTTAAACGCGTCGACTACCTGGAATCCGTCGTGTTCCAGGTTGAGGCGGATGAAACGCACCATGCGTTCCTCATCGTCCACGACCAGGACCTTGCGCCGCTTCAAATCTGCGTCCATGGTCAATCTTCACGCACAAAGCCAATGATCTCTTCCTCGCCCGCGGTTGGCAGGACCTCGATGAAGGAGATCTGGTTGATCGGCCAGATCACGGTGACCACCTCACTGGCCAGATAGTGCAAGTCTTTTCCATCACGACGACGAGGGTTGTGCAGCGTGATGACCGTATCGGTTGGCTTGGGCAATTCGTCCACTTCGCCCATAATGGGGTCTTCATTGGAGATGTGAATAATCACCGTCTGTGCCATAGTTTATCTTCCTTTTCGATCCACAAAGATCTCGACTCGGAGCCCCATCACGCAGAAGTCCGACTAAACAAGACCTGGATCTTGAGCTTTCCCAGAGAGATCACGTCACCATGGACCAGTCTGGTTTCCACGTTCGGCGGGATGCGAACGCCATTGACGTAAGTACCATTGGAGGATTCGAGATCCACAATGACGATCTTATCTTCTACCAGTTTCAATGCCGCGTGGAGGCGTGAAACGCCATGCGCGTAGGCGTTATGCGGCGTCAGGTCCACATCCGGCATAATGGGCTGACCATCCACGACCCGTCCCAGGGTAAACTCCGTACGATCGGCCAATGGCAGGATATAGCCGCTCTCGAGAATGTGCAGGGAAATCCATGCCTTTGGTAAGGACAGAGGTGGGGCCACTTCCGGAATCGGTTGGCGTCGGTCACTGCCGGCCTCGACGCTCGCGATGCGACTAGTCTCCACCGCCGCGCCGACGAGTTGCGCACCGCATTCGCTGCAAAAGACGGCCCCGTCCATCTCGTGATGCTGACACTGCGGACAAACGATCATACCTGACTCTCCAGCCCTGACTGCAACAGGGCACGTGTACCATACTTAATCTTCTTCTCGCCCTCCCCAGAAAGCCGCTTGCTATGTTTGAGCCGCTCAGCTTCGAGCAATACCGTCTGGGCCAGTTTGGTCTCACCAGCCGCCACCAGGTTGGAAGCCAGCAGTTGCAACCGCCGGGAGGCGCGTTCATGCTGACCGGCTGTGATTTCCAGACGCGCCTGTTCCTGCATGCGATACAAGGTCAGGCGGGAAAGCGCATGGACGATTTCCTGAGGAGGCGGATCCATGCCAGGCGTTGCACTGACCGGCCGCCTGGCACGTAGAGGCAGGCTGAAGGGCACAGGGTAGGCATACATCGTCACTTCCGCTTCCCCATCCAGGAGAATGACGGTCTCCTCGCGCGTGGCTTCCGGTTCGACCAGGAATTCCAACAGGAGCGTGAGATGGCCCTCACGCAGCAATGGCCCTAGCCGCATGGGACTTTCCACCGTCAACAGGCCAGGCTCCGGTTGTAACCGAAACGCATAGCGCAAGGAGATGCCCTGCGGCGTCTGAAAACGCAGCGTGATGTCCTCCGCGTAGACTTGCCACAGGTTGTCGAATTTCTCGAGCAAGAGACACTCGATTTCTCCCGGCTGTGAGACATAGAAACTGCTCCCGCCGGTTTGCGCGGCCAGTTTATCCAGAAACTCATCGTTCCATTCCGTTCCAATACCCAGGCCGCTAATGCCAATCCCCTTCTCGGCGGCCTGCGCCGCCAGTTCCAAGCAGGCCTGCTCATCGCCATAGGTACGTCCGTCGGTGAGGAGAATGATGTGGTTGACGAAGGAACGGTCGTAATTCCGCAAGACCTCGTTAAAAGCCGCTTCCAACCCTCGATAGATTTCCGTGCCGCCAAATGTCTGGAGCATTTGGACGCGCGCTTCAAGTTTCGACAGATCCACCTGACGTCCGGCCGGAACGATAACCTCGGCGCGATCGCTAAAAGCCACAATTCCCAGACTATCTTGCGGCCGCAGGCGGCGTAGAATCTGAATCGCGGTGGCCTTGACCATGTCCATGCTCATCCCCTTCATGGAAGTAGAGCGGTCAAGGGCCAGGCAGAGATTGAGCGGCGGCGCGCTCGCTTTTTCCTTGCTCTCTTCGGGAGAATAATCCACCCAAAGGTAGATCAACTGGGGCTCAGCCAGGCGGTTGACCTGCCGCCGGCTGTAGAGGAGACGTTGCTTGACCGGATACCTGGTTGCAGGCGCCGCGGGCAAAGAGGCATCGTAACGAGCCCGCGTTTCCGGGTTCGAGAGCACCTCATAGGCCTGCTGGACTTCCAGAAAGAGTTCCGTCTCACCAGGAGCCTGGTTGCGATCGGGATGCAAACGCCGCACAGCCCGCAGATAGGCTTTGCGGATTTCCTCCGCACTCGCCTCGCGCGGCACGCCAAGAATTGCGTAGTAATCCAACCGCTCTGCCATCCCTACATCAGGAGTTGCACCAGGATCGTGCTGATGTTATCTGGGCCACCCGCTTTATTGGCAGCCGCCACCAGTTTTTGACAAGCCGCCGGCAAAGTGGGCGACTCCTTGATGATGCGCTGAATCTGATCCGCGAGCACTACTCCCCACAGGCCATCGCTGCACAATAATAGATACCCTCCTTTGGGAAACGGCGCGGTGAAGATATCCGCCTCGAGGAAATCGCCCTGCCCAATTGCCCGGTAGAGTACGTTGCGTTGCGGATGCACGGCGGCCTCCTCGGCGGTGATCTGCCCCAGTTCTTCCAGGCGTTTCACCAACGAATGATCGCGGGTCAGGACCTCGAGGCGGCCATCCGGGTAAATACTATAGGCGCGACTGTCGCCGACGTGACCGATAATCATCTGCTGACCCAGAACCAGCACGGCCGTCAACGTAGTGCCACTACCAGGCACCGTGCGAATCACAGCCCGCTGTGCCTCGTCAATCGCGGCACGCAGCACATCCTGGAGTGGCTCATCCAGGGCCTGACCGGTACGCAAGACGAAAGGCTGTAAGCGTTGCAAGATGTAATGGGAAAAAGTACGTATGGCAACGATGCTGGCCATCTCGCCATATTGATGCCCACCCATGCCATCTGCAACGGCATACAGGCCAAAGGGCTGGTTACCGTTTTCGCCGCCCAACGTCATCGTAATGGCAATCAGGCTGTCCTCATTATGCTCGCGCTGCCGTCCCACCGATTGCCCACAGCCATACACTAACTGCGGGGGATCGTACGCCGGTCCCCGGGCCGGCGTTGGAGGCACCGGCTGTTCACTCAGCGGAGCCGTGCTGACCTGGTCGCGCGCGGAAAGGGGCACAGTTTTCTGACGGTCTACACCGAAAAGTTTTTTCAGAAAGTCCACAGTCAGGCTCCTTCAAGCCAGTAAAGCATAGAGGAAATGATCGGCAGAGCCAACATAGACAACATCATCATAGACCAACGGTGCGGCGGTAATTGGCCCTTGTGTCTGAAACTTCCAGCGCAAACGGCCGGTGCGGTATTCCAAGCAATACAAGTAACCATCCGCCGCGCCGCAATAGACCGAATCCTTATAGATCACTGGCGAACCGCTGACCTGGTGTTCGGCGCGGAAACGCCACACCTCTTTGGCCGTGCGAATATCAATCGCGTAAAGATGTCCATCCGCCGAACCCACAAAAAGCAGATTCTCAGCCAGGCAGGGCGTAGAGACCGAGCCCTTTCCCAGCCGAAAACGCCACAGCATCCATCCTGATCGGGCATCCAGGGCATAGACGCTGCTATCAAGGGAGACAGCATAGACCACATCGTTGTCGGCCAGGGGAGAGGCCGTAATCGCCAGTTTGGCCTTGTAACGCCATTTCAAGGTGCCCCGGAAATCCAGACAATAGAGTTCGCCACTTTCGCTACCTACATAAACGAAGTCGCCTACAATGCAAGGCGAGGAGCGAATTTCCGAATCGGTCTCGAACGTCCAGGCCGCGCGGCCGGTCATGGCGTTCACAGCGTGCAGAGCTTGATCGTCCGACCCAAAGAAAACGTGATTTTCCGCCACTTTAGGTGAAGAATGGACTTTCCCCTTCGTATAGTATGTCCAAACGACTCGCCCAGATCGCGCGCTAACGGCGTGCAAGCGGCCATCGGCGGAACCAATATAGACATTGCCCTCAAAGACAGCCGGGCGAGTAGCCACACCGCCATCGGTAGCATATTTCCAGACCAGAGTGCCGCCTGTCGCATCCAGAGCATACAGATTGTGGTCGTACGAGCCGATCAGGATACGACCTTCATAGTACGTCGGTGTGCTACGTATCTCATCTTCGCACTGGAACGTCCATAATGGTTTTAGAGTCGCTGTGCGAATCACACTGGTCGCCGCGCCGGCAATGCGGTTGAGCATGCCCGTCTTACGACCTGCGGCGATCAAGGCCTCCTTCATGGCCTCGGCGCTGGGGAAGCGATCCTCCGGGTTATATTGCAAAGCCTTGTTAATAACTTCCTCAAATTCCGGAGAAATGGAAGGGTTGATCTTGCGAATTGGGCGCTCGGCGAACGAGAAAGGAGGTTCCAGACGCGGGTCGCGACGCGTCAACAAGTGATGCAGGGTCGCCCCTAGGGCGTAGATGTCAGCCAGGGGCGTGGCCTCACCCCGATACTGCTCCGGCGGGGAATAGCCCTCCGTCCCAATCATCGTCCCCTTCTGACCCGCCTGGAAGGTCTTGGCAATGCCAAAATCCACCAACACAATGTGCTGACTCTGGTTGAGCATCACATTGGAAGGCTTCATGTCGCGGAAGATGATCGGGTCTGGCTTGTGCGTATGCAGGAAGTGCAACACCTCACATAGCTCAATCGCCCAACCCAGGACCTGTTCTTCCGGGAAGAAGCCATCCGTTTCATTCAACAGAGCTTCCAGGTCTTTCCCATGAATGTATTCTTCGACCAGATAGGAACGATCGTTCAGGGTAAAGAAATCGTAAATTTTCGGGATCGCCGGATGGTTGAGCGTGGCCAGGATATTCGCTTCACGCTCGAAGTTCTGCACAATCGTCCGCCGAACCAGGGGATCAGGCGCGGTATTGATCATTTCTTTGACCGCGACCAGTTTCACCACGTTCGGGAAATGCAAGTCGCGCGCCCGGTAAATAGAACCCATCCCGCCGACCCCGATGACCTCCTGAATGAGGTAACGATCCACCAGAGTCACTCCCGGTTGGAGTTGCTGGCCGGCACGCGATTCTTCCTCAGGGTCAATGGATTGAGTCACGCGCTTTGTCTCCAAAGGGCTCTCCTCATGAAATCCTGCATATTCCGAACTCTAGGAGAAGCGATGGCCTGATCTCGCTCCCTACGTATTGTATTATATTCGATTCGTCAAGTAGATGACAATTCGCTCACAGTTTTGATGAGGGATGATGGACAATAGACCGTGGACGATGGACGATAGACGATAGTGGAGAGATTCTGACCTGAGCATGATACAATAAAGGCCATGAACGTGAAAGTAGTCGCCACGAATCGCAAAGCGCGTTTTGAGTATTTCCTCCTGGAAACCTTCGAGGCTGGTCTGGCGTTGCAGGGTAGCGAAATCAAGTCGGTGCGCGCCGGACAGGTAAGCCTGAGCGAGGCATACATCCGTGTGGAAAATGGACGGGAGGCCTGGCTGGTGGACGCTCACATTGCACCATATGTGCAAGCCAGCCGCTTCAACCATGATCCCAAACGCCCGCGACGGCTGCTTCTCCACCGTCGCGAAATCCGCACCTTGTGGCAGGCCGTCCGTCAGAAAGGCATGACCATTGTGCCCACGCGCCTCTACTTGAAAGATGGATTGGCCAAATTGGAAATCGCCCTGGCGCGAGGAAAGAAATTGCACGATAAACGGGAAGCCATCGCCCAACGCGATGTCGAACGTGAAATCCGTCGTGGAGGATAACGGTTAGCCGCGATAGGTCTGCACGAACACCCGGGTCATCTCCGGGTCAAAGTATACCCCGCTCATTCGTTCTAGCTCTCGTAATGCCTCAGCCGCCGTCATGCTGGCATGGTACGGACGATTAGTCGTCATAGCATCAAAAGCATCCACGATTGCCAGCAAGCGACCCTGAGGCGGGATTGCTTCCCCTTTCAAGCCCCGTGGATAACCGCTCCCATTCCACCACTCATGATGGTAGAGAACAGCAGGAATTGCTGGACGCAAATGGTCCACCCCTTCTAGCATCCTGGCTCCCTCCTCAGGATGACGACGCATTAACTTCCATTCTTCTTCATCCAGGGGGCCGGTTTTACGCAGCACTCGGCTAGGCACCACCAGTTTGCCAATATCATGCAAGATCGCGCCGAATTCCAGAATAGCGATCTCCCCCATACTCCAGTTCAAGGCAAAGGCCAGGCTAACAGCCAGGCGACGCACGCGTTCTACGTGACCGGCAGTATAGGGGTCGCGCGCTTCAATCGCGTTGGCAAGCATAATCACCGTTTGCAGGTGAGCGGCACGGGTATCGAACAATTCGAGAATGCGCCGCCGTTCCAACCGCGCTCGCACCGCGTTGATTAATTCGACAGCATCGAAGGGCTTGAAGAGATAATCATCGGCCCCCAATTCCCGTGCCCGGCCCACATCTACACGCTCTGTACGCGCACTTAGGAAAAGAAAGGGGACAGTAGCTCCCTGAGGGAGTTGGCGCACTCTCTCCAGCAAACCATACCCATCCAGGCGCGGCATCATGATGTCAGAAACGATGAGATCAGGATGAACCTGGAGAAAGGCCTGATACGCCGCCAATCCATCGGCGGCCACAATGACTTGATATCCTTCCATTTCTAGGATGTTGCGCATCACATCGAGCAACAGCGCGTCATCCTCAACCAGCAGAATCTTCGTCATACCCTTCTCTGACCCATCGTCCAGCGTGCCGCGGCGACCATCGCCTGTCCCAGAGCTACACCGCCATCGTTCGTTGGCACCCGCTGATGAACATATACCCGAAAACCATCCGCCTGCAGGCAAGCCATGGTCTTGATCAGCATAACTTTATTCTGCCATACTCCACCGCTCAAGGCAACTTCGTGCACGCCTGTTTTCATACGAATTTCATTACAAATTGTCCGGATTCCTGCAACAAGGCCGTTGTGAAAGCGCGCCGAGATTCGAGCCAGAGAAGTGCCGCGCCGAAAGTCGGCCACGAGCGCTTTTAACAAGGCACCAACTTCGATCTGATCGTCCCTGATGGCCAAGGGATAGGCCCCGTCTTCGGAGGGATCGGCGGCTGCTTCGAATTCGATCGCCGCCTGCGCTTCGTAGTTGACTCGCGGCCGCCCGCCGGCCAGCGCCGCCGCCGCGTCGAATAAGCGTCCCATACTCGAAGTTGGGATCGTTTGTACGCGCCTTTCGAGTTGCGTGCGCAGGACCTGCCGCTCCTCCGCCGTTAAGAATTGTACTGGCGGCAAGTCCTCGTCCCACTCCAGGCCGCAGGCCCAGAGCAAAGCCAGGGCAGTGCGCGCTGGCGAGCGGATTGCCGCATCCCCGCCGGGCAAGGGAAAGTAAGCCAGATGATAGAGACGCTCAAAATGGGCGTAATCTGCCAGCAAAACCTCGCCGCCCCAAATCGCGCCATCTGTGCCAAAGCCCGTACCGTCGAAAGCTAGACCTATCACCGGTCGGTCGCCCCGCACACCATTGTCGGCCAGGCAAGCCGCCACATGCGCATGATGATGCTGAACGCCCAGCAGGGGCACGCCCTCCCGCTCGGCGCGTTGACGGGCATAGCGCGTACTCAAGTAGTCCGGATGCAGATCGTGCGCAATAGCCTGCGGTGTGATTCGGAACAGGCGCTCGAAATGCACCACGCCATCCTCGAAAGAGCGTAGCGTCTCATAATTCTCCATATCGCCAATGTGATGGCTCAGAAAGGCATATTGCTCGCGCGTCAGGCAGAATGTGTTCTTGAGTTCCGGCCCAACTGCCAGGAGCGGCGGTAGCGTGAGGGGCATACACAACGGGTCGGGGGCATAGCCACGGGAACGACGGAGAAGATAAGGGACGTGAACGTTCTCCCCTTCCCCTTCATAGGGAATGACCCGCAGCACCGAGTCGTCACAACGGGTCCGGATCGGACGGTCGTGCATCAGGAAGGCATCTGCAAGCGCGGCCAGGCGGGTGCGCGCCTCTTCGTTATCCGTTGCAATGGGCTCTTCCGATAGATTCCCGCTGGTCATAACCAGGGGCGGCAAGGCCGTGAGCGCAGGTGGCGTAGACCCATCCGCAAACAGCAAGTAGTGCAAAGGCGTATAGGGCAACATGACCCCCAGCGTCGCCTGACCAGGCGCCACCTCCACCGCCACATCCGATTCCGGCCGACGGTCAAGCAGGACGATGGGACGCTGACGCGACTCCAGCCATTGACGTTCCGCATCGTTAACAAAGCAATGTCGCGCGACGGTTTCCAGATCTGGCATCATCAGGGCAAAAGGCTTATCCACGCGCAACTTCCGACGGCGCAATTCGCGCACCGTCTCGGCGTTCGTCGCGTCACAGGCTAGATGAAACCCACCCAGCCCCTTAATCGCCAGAATACGGCCGGCGCGCAACCATTGCTGCGCCAGGCGCAACGCTTCAGCCCCATGCGGAGCGTTTTCCCCCTCCAAGCCTTCCGTCTCGAACCACACCTGTGGCCCACACTGTGGACAGGCCACCGGTTGGGCATGAAATCGCCGGTCGCGCGGGTCACGATATTCCGCCGCGCAGGAGGAACACATGGCGAAGCCTGCCATTGTGGTGTTCGGGCGATCGTAGGGAATATCAGTAATGATAGTAAAGCGCGGCCCACAATTGGTGCAGTTGATAAACGGGTAGCGGTAACGACGGTCTTCCGGATCGAAGAGTTCGCGCAAACAATCGGCGCAGATACTGACATCCGGCGAGATCGGTTGGAAGGCCTGAGGCTGGCTTTCGGAATGGACAATTTCAAAACCGGTAAAGCCGCGCGGTTCACGCGCCTGCACCACAAGCGCGTCCAGGCGCGCCAGGGGAGGATGTTCGTGTTGCAGAGCCTGAAGGAAGGCCTCCAACGCCGCAGAGGGGCCGTCCACCTCAATTTCCACCCCGGAAGAAGTATTGCGTACCCAACCCGACAGTCCCAAACGTTGTGCCAGGGTATACACGAACGGGCGGAATCCCACCCCCTGCACAATCCCGCGAATCTGGATGCTAGCCCCACGTAGAGGTACGTTGCTCATGGGAAAATGCCTTGTTTACTCCTATGATTCTATGTGTGATCCTCTCCTAGGAAATCGGCGAGAGTCAGGTCTTGCAAGCTGTCAACAATGACGTCTGCCTGGGCAAGGGCGGTACGTGAGTTCGTGGTCGTCACCGCCAGGCAGCGCATACCGGCCCGCTTCGCGGCTTCCACGCCGGCCAGGGAATCCTCGACAACCACACAACAGGTCGGCGGAACGCCCAGTCGACGCGCCGTCTCCAGAAAAATCTGCGGATCTGGCTTGCCGGGCAAATGGGCGCCGGAAACGACTTCCTGGAAGAATTCTCCAATTTGTAACTCCTCAATCAAAGCATCCAGGTTAGCCTGTGGCGCCGAGGAGGCCACCGCCTGCAACCAGCCGACCTCACGTAAGCGCCCCAGCCAGGTCCGAGCACCTGGCGCCAGTTGCACCTGGCCGCGAATTAACTCGCGAAAGCGCGCTTCCTTCCGCTCGCTGATTTCCTGAACCCATTCTGGCGGCAAGGAGCGCCCCAGAAGAAACTCCAACGTGCGCCTGTTATTCATGCCAAAGGTCTGTTGGAATTTCTGACGGTCGAAGGCAACCCCAGCCTCGGTCAACGTTTCTAACCAGGAAAGGTAATGTTGCTCACCGTCATCTACCAGCACTCCGTCCATGTCCCAAAGAACTGCTCTGCGTTGCATCTTCGCCCTGATATTTATGATATTTATCAATAATATTGACAGATTGACGTATCTTGATTATACTGGAAGCCACAACCGACCTTCAAGTGATTTTCTGCCCTCTTTTCGCACATAAAGAACATGCTCCGACGCGAGGATAGCGAATTGGTTAGGTGCCTATGAAAGGAACTCGCGACAAAATCCTGCAAACCCTGCTACGTCAGCCGCGCGCTACTGTGCAAGAACTGGCCGAGGCTACCGGCATTACCCCAATTTCCGTGCGTCATCATTTGAACGCCCTGCAAGTGGAAGGCCTGGTGGGCCTCGCCGAGGAGCGTCACGGCGTTGGACGACCACGCCAGGTCTTCTTTCTCACCGAAGAAGGTCTGGAGCGCTTTCCCAGCCGCTACCTCCGCCTGGCCTCACGCCTGCTTGCGCAACTGAAGTCCAGCATGCCGCAGCCAATGGTTCATTCGCTATTACAGCAGATGGCCGAGGTGATCGCCGCGGAATATACAGAACACATGCAAGGGTTGAGCCTCGAGGAGCGGCTCGAATTAGCTAAATCGCTCCTGGCCGAGGAAGGATTCACTGTCGAGTGGGAAAAATTAGGGGATCACTATTACGTGCATGAGATTACCTGTCCCTACCTGCAAGTTGGGCACAATCACCCGGAAATCTGCATGATTGACCAATCTCTGCTCTCGCGCATGTTGGCCGTGCCCGCGGAGAAAATCCAATGTGTGTTGAACGGCGATGCGCTGTGCACGTACGTCGTGCCAGCCAACCCCACGTCACGTAACGAGTCGCAACAATGAGCGAGAATGAATCCCTGCCTTCCCAGCCGACCCTGGCATGGGAAATTCACACAACCCATCCCCACCTGATTGCCCCCTTGCGCGCTGCTCTGGCACAAGTGGTGGACCCGGAACTTGGCCTCAATGTCATTCAACTAGGGCTGATTCGTAAGGTTTCCATCCAGGATGGCATAGCCCATATCTACATGCTCCTGACCACGCCCTTCTGCCCCTATGGACCAGCCATGGTTGAGATGGTTCGCCAGAAGGCCGAAGAGGGATTGCGAATGCCGGTCGCCATTGAACTGGGGCTGGAGCCTTGGGATTTCTCCATGATGGAGGATCCAGAGAGCTTAAACTGGGGCTTGTACTGACATCTTTCCCGATCCACAGGTCCTGCGAAGAGGCCGAGTTCACATCACTCAGCGACTGCACCACAACCACTTCCCATGCAGATGGCCCGGTCAAGTGGAGACAATCTCTGCTTTGCCCGTTAGGACGGCAGTTGAACTGCCGTCCTAATGCCTGAAATGGCCACTTCTCTCCCATCATGCTTTTCTGCCCTTATCTTCCAGAGCAAGTTTCTTGTCAATCCAAAGCCCGGCCAACCGAACGAGGTATGTACAATAGACAGGCCAGAGACTTGCGCCACAGGCAGGTAGTTACTATTGGCTGCGAATCCTTCTAATGGGTCCCCGCCATGCCGCCACGGAGGTGCTGTTACAGAATTCGCTGACACAATCGAACAGGGGGCAAAGCAGGCCATCATGAGGCGGATTGGAGTATCTCCGCCAGCGCGTACAACCCCAGCACGTACGAGTACCAGCCAAAACCGCTGATCTTCCCACGGCAAACCGGCGAAATTAACGAAAGACGTCGGAATTCCTCGCGCGCATCCACGTTCGAGAGATGAACTTCGATCACCGGAATCCCGATGGCGGCGATGGCATCACGCAAGGCCACCGAGGTATGGGTATAGCCGCCGGGGTTGAAGACCACCCCTTGTGCCCAGGTACGCGCCTCTTGCAAGGCATCAATCAACGCCCCCTCGTGGTTGGACTGGAAGCAGCGCACTTCCAGACCAAGCCCCTTGCCCACCTCCACCAGACGAGCGTTAATCTCCTCCAGTGTCAGGCGACCATACACAGCCGGCTCGCGCGTACCAAGTAAGTTCAAGTTAGGTCCATGCAGGACAAGCACCACCATACACACCTCTCCAAAACGTGAAAATCAGGAACACTGCCTGCGGCTTCCGGTCAATTTGGCCATTCAACCGACCAGCAGGCTGGAAGACACAGCCAGTTCATCCGCACAGCTATAGAACGAACATCTACACGGAGCGTCAGCTGCGGTGAAGCTCATTCCGTCGTCGCGGCTTCCAAGAGGTCAATATAGGCGCCAGCGATCCAGTCAGACGCGGCGACCTGTAATTTCTCGAGCAAATCGTGAGCAATGGCACGGCCTTCCGCCTCACTCTGACCGGCTTGCAAGACCACCTCAAGTTCCACGAACCTACCCAAACCCTCCACCTCATCCAGGTGCAGGCGGGTCTGACCACACAGGTACAAGGTACGCGTCTTGCGTACTATGCCGCGTATGCCCAGGGTCTGAGCCAGCAAAGTCTTCAGGAGAGCCGGTTGCTCGGTCTCGAAGAGAAAGTACTGCGATGGTTTCGGCCCAACTTGATCGGGACGCTCGTAGTAAACCAATTGGGCACGGTTAGGCGCCAGTTCACGTAATTTCAAACGCCCTTTGGGGACGTGAAAGAAGGTATCCTCCTGAACGATGACTTGCGGCGGGGAATCGCTCAGCGAGGCCGCGCGCGCCTGCAAGGCCTCCCAGTCATGTGCCCAGGCTTTGATCTCGATATTCACGGCCATAGCACCACTCACGCCAATTCCACGCTCTTTAACACGCTAACCTCCAGGCGCGGCGACTTCGACAAATCGCTGTACTCCACGGCCGTGGCCCGACACAGGAACGCGATCCCCTCGTCCATGTCTACAATGGCGATCTTATCGCCGACGCGCAGACGGTTGCGGTCGAGGAAAAGCGGATTGACCAGGGTCAGACGGACCGGCTTGCCCCGCACCACCGTCACCCAGCGGTTATTGGGATGGGCCGCGACCGCGCCCAATTGACGCAACTGTTCTAAAATGCTCTGCTTACTCATAGTGGCTCCTCAACTTTGGAGAAACAAGAGGATAGGCCCTCATGGCTGGTTAGTGGTTTGTGCCCGATCGGCCAGCATCCTCTGCAGGCGCCAAAGGGCACGTAGCAATGGGCCACGCTGTTCAAAACCCTGCTCTCCTAGATTGGTCACGCACACGTACAGTCTGGCACGGCATCGTTTCAACAAGCCATCTACCAGGCGCACGAGCGTCGCACGATTGGCAGCTACCTCGTCCGCGTCGGTCCAGACCCGGCCGGCCTCCTCCTGCATCCAGGCCCGCGAGAGGACGTAAGGATGGGTCAACGGCTGGTAGACGCGCTCTGCCCAACCCGAACTACCGACATCCAGCCAGAACTGGGTATGGACAGGTCGATTCATCAACAGGAACGTATAGGCCGGCGCGAGCAGGACAGCCTCCTCTTCCGGACGCCAGGCCGTCAGATACTGAGCCGCAATGACACCTTCCTCCAACATCAAGACATACTCGCGCCCCAGGTCGAGCAGATTCCTGGCTTCGACTGCCCCGGCGGCTTCCATGGTATGTCGGAATTTCTGTACCGACTCGATCAGGCTGGCCACCACCCGCACGGCATCAAAATCGCTGTGGAAACCAAAACCGGGTTGCGAAAGCACCTCCCCGAAAAGACGGCGCAGGAAGTGATCGAGCGGCAACGGTGCCTCAGCCTGATACGCCAGCAGCCAATCATGAAGCTGCATGTAGCGATTTCCGACGACGAACGTGATTCGTTCCTGGACTTCGGGACGGATTCGGTCGAAAGAGGACAAGGCCATCCCGCGCGGGCGATACACGATTTCGGTCAGCAAGTGAGCCCGTACCAGGTCCAGACCCTCAATAGCCTGGAACAACGCGCCGGCAACGTCACTGCGAGAGGGAGGCATGCCCCAGGCCGGATGTGCCAGTCGAGCCAGGGTGATCACACACCGACTGGCCGGTTCCTCACGCAGGGAACGCGAGGGACGGTGCGAGTGCCAGGGAACGCCCAGTTCCTCCAGGCGACTGGTCAGGGAAAAGCGCAAGGCATCCGATAGGTAAGGCGCCAGGATGACCACTTCACTCGGAGAGAGGCCTTCCTCCTGCAAAAGACGGGCGGTTTCCTGGGCAACTGCCTCAAGCATCTCCGGGTAGAAACGCGTGCTCAGGATTCGTAAGGATTGGTCGCATTCGCCTCCCACCGCTTCGCTTCTCTCCGGTGAGGCCAGGAGCGTGGTCAAAGCCCGATTCAGGTGCGCCACCGGCGGGGTCACAACCAGGGATTGAGACAGGCGTTGACGCTCTGCACATAGATCCGCCAGACGTAGCGCAGATTGCGGATCCGCGCCCAGGAAGCGGCGATAGCCGCCCTCGCTATCGTAGATGAGGAGCGCCGAAGTGAACTCAGGCAACCACTCCAACATGAAGTCATGGGCCACCGGCACGTCTTCCTCGACGTTGTCATAAATCAGGTGACGATATGTGCGCGTCAGGTAGGCACGACATTCTGGCATAGGCCAGAGAATCCTGGTAAAGATTTCCAGTTGCAAGGAGAAATCGAGTAAGGTATGCTCGAGGCAATAGGCTCGGAAACGATTCACACAATCCTGGACATCCGCGTAGACGCGCCGTTGGGAAGGATCGCCCGCCCAGGCGGCATCCAGGCGCGCACCGATTTCGGTATGCGGGAACCCTACCGTCGCGGCCTTGTTCAGGTCATCCAGAAGTTGGGCGTAGAGGCGGTTGCGGTCCATAGTCACGGACTCGAAATATCCTGCCTCCAGCAAGGGGCGGACGAGGCGCGCCATGTGATACTGGGCCGTCTCGATCGTCAGGAAGACCGGCGGATGTTCCGGATGAGCAAAGCCGGCCGCTTCCCCCACCAACGGCCAGAACAACTCGATCATCCGCCGTGCCAGGCCGCCAATCGTCGCCAATGTCACGTAACTGCCAGCCGGCGCGCGGCGACTCCCCTTCGTGCTGACTCCGTACTGTTGTGCCAGCCGATAAGGTTCCTGCAGAGTTCGCTGCGGAGTCAAGACCAGGATCGTCCCAGGCCGCACGCCGTGTTCCAGCAGCTGGCACATCCACTCCACGCCGAACGTGGTCTTACCTGCGCCGGCCGGCCCTTCCAGGAAGATTTTCATGCGAAGCGAGTCAGGGAGACGGCTCATCGTTCCGGCCTCAAGTGTAGCATACAAGGAATACCGAGGCAAGCCCGGTCAGGCCAGTAGACAGTGGAGGGCCTGTCACGCACCCTCGCCGCCGCCGTGGCACTGCCACCAGAACAAGAAAGCCGTACTTCGGAACAGCAGCTTGTTGCCCAGTCCAAATTGTCCAATTCAGGGATTGCCATACGGCGCCCGAAGTGAGTTATAATACCTTACAGGAGGCTTGGACCACCATGAAACCTGACTCAGGCGTTGTCATCCATGCCGGTATTACTTTATTCGTGTGCCCCCGCCTCTGATTTCACAACAGACTATCTTGAGTTTTCAACAGGCTATCATCAACCACGGCTTGGAGTACCAGCGGCTGGAAACCGGGAAGAATGCCCTTCTATTGTTCCGCAACACACCATATCCATTGCAGATCTCTGTCCAATCCATGAATCCCAGGTAGGGCAGCTGCTCGTCATTACTCTCCTCAGCCAAAAGGAACTTTGGACCTTTTTGTCAGCGAAACCGAGGCAGTGATTCAAGCATACAAGCCGGTTTGGCAAGCGCCGAAGCGCCAAATCGTTCACGCGGACGCAACCATCCGAATGCTCTATGAGACGACCAGCCAGCATGCTTTTCAAGAGTTATGGGAAAGCAGACTTCGTCAGTCCCCCAGACATTAAGTATATTTGGGAGACCTATTGGCGGTGGAGGACTTCGCTTTGTACTCGATCCTGTGAATGAAGACATGCCGCACCAGATTGAGATCAAAATTGAGTCCTTTTTGTCGGATACAACGAAGATTTTTGTTGAAACACAATTCACCTGGCCGATTCCTACTTCTGGTATCTCGTTTCAGGTAAAAGAACGCATTGATAGCAGGAAAGCCTATATTCGCTCCCACGTGGAACCGTTTATTTTAGGAGAGAAATCATGACTCCTACTAGTGCCACAGCATTTCCAGAAACCGGCCTGGTTTACTCGGATTCCAATTCAGAGTATCCCGCCTCCTGGATTCAGGCGCCTATTAGCCGCCTGACCTTTCTTCAGGGAAGACTGGTCAACGGCCTCTATGTAAGGGTTGGTCCTACGTGTGAAACGTTGATCACGACCGACGATATGGCGTACGAGTTTGCTGCCTGGGAGGCCGCCAGCGATGAGGCGCTCCTGAATTTTGAAAAAGAGAACTTATAGGATGAAGCGGGGAGATATTATCCTGGTCGAACTGCCCCAGGTGCAGGCAGGTGGACATGAGCAGGCAGGCACACGCCCCGCTTTGGTCGTACATAACGACGCGACCAGCAGCAGTCTATCGGTCATCATGATCGTCCCGCTGACCAGTAACTTGAAAGCAAAAAATTACCCGCATACCCTTTTGATCCAATCTTCCGCACAAAACGGTCTGGACGTCCCTTCTGTCCTGCTGGTATTCCAGTTACGCGCCATCGACAAGCGACGCATCATAAAGACATGAGGTTCGCTCGAAACATCCGTCATGAAGCAAGTGAACGTTAGGCTGAGAACGCTTTTGGGGATATGACCAATTGAGAACGCCTTGCCCCGATTTTCCGGGCAAGCCAACTTCAGGAAGGCTTGAATCCGTAAGCAGGTCTGGAACGATGAATGACATTTCTCTCCACGGACAGTCCAGCGAGCAGATTGTCGAGCCCGCGGCCAGCCGGCCGCTTGCCCTGGTGACCGGCGCAGCACGACGCGTGGGGCGCCTCCTGGCGCTGACTCTGGCTCGAAATGGATACGCGATCGGTCTACATTACCATGCGTCCGTTGTAGAGGCCCAGCGCACGGCCGAGGAAATCCTTGCCCTGGGCGTGCCCGTCTATCCTCTGCAGGCCGATTTACGCGAGGAGAAGGCCGTCGCGGATTTATTTGCCAGACTCGATGTCCTGCCGCATCCGCTACAGGTCTTGGTGAATTCAGCCGCCGTGATGTCGCGGACCACCATTCGCGACCTTTCCCTGACCCAATGGAACGCGACCCTGGCGCTCAACCTGACGGCACCTTTCCTGTGCGCTCGCTACGCGGCAGAGCGGATGAGCAACGGCGGCCTGATCGTCAATGTCACGGACGTAGGCGCCTATCGTGCCTGGAGCAATTTTCCGGACTACGTGGTCAGCAAGGCAGGGCTGGAGGCCCTGACGCGCCTCCTGGCGCGGGCCTATGCACCACGTATTCGCGTCAATGCGCTGGCGCCCGGCCTGGTATTCCCTTCCGAGGGCATGTCCCAGGAGGAATGGGAACGACTGGTCAATCGCTTGCCGCTCCAACGTCCTGCCAGGGAAAGTGAAATCGCCGCGGCGCTGGAGTTTTTTCTCCAGAACGAATACGTCACCGGTCAGACCGTTCTTGTAGATGGAGGCTACTCGCTCCTATGAAATCCCCCTGGCTACGCCTGGCGCGTCCATTATATCTCCTGTTCAGTGTTCTGGCATACACCCTGGGGGCCGCGCTGGCGCATTATCTAGGCGTGCCCTGGCAGGCCGCCCGATTCGTTTGGGGATTGAGTTACGTATTGGCCTGGCAACTCGGTATCGTGCTCCTCTGTGAGTACTTTCGCCATGCCGCCGAGCCGCTGATCGAGGGCGAAACCCCGCGTCAACGGTTAGAGTGGCGCACCCGTTTGCTGCCGGTCGCCGCTGGAACGCTGGCAATTGCCGGCCTTTCCACCCTTAGTCTGCTATATGCTGGCCTTCCCCCGGCCGCCGGTTTGATGTTGATCCTCAGCGCGGCTTTGGGTCTGGCCTGGGCCATGCCGCCCGCGCGGTTAGTCTACTCCGGCTACGGCGAGTTCATCCTGGCAATTCTATGGGCAAACCTGATACCGGCTCTGGCCTTTCTCCTGCAAAACGGCGAAATGCATCGCCTTCTGGCCATGGTAACCTTTCCTTTGACGTTTCTGGCGTTGGCCTCGTTGCTGATGGACAATTTCGCCTCTTTTGCGAAGGATCAGAAGTACGGTCGCTCGACCTTGCTCAGCCGCCTTACCTGGCAACGTGGCGCCGCCGCACATCATCTTTGCTTATCCTTCGCCTTCCTGCTCTTCTTGAGCGCGCCTGCTTTCGGCCTCCCGTGGGGAGTGCTCTGGCCACTCTTTCTGGTCCTGCCTTTTGCGATACTACAGGGCTGGCGCCTCCAGCAAATCGTCAGCGGTGGGCGCACGTTGTGGAAACTCTCTACCGCCCTGGCCGCTGCGACCTTTGGGCTGACACTCTATTTTCTGACACTGACATTCTGGCTGCGGTAGGATACTATCTTGGCCGAAGGACAACAGACTCTGCCTCCAAAAACGCAACCGATGTGGGAACGTGTAACGCTCATCCACCCCTCGTTGTTTTTACTGGCATCCGTGTTTTTCCTGTACTCCCAGGCCGGCGTTGTAGCCGCTCCAGGCCAGATATTCCGGCCTATGCTGGTATTGAGCCTCCTGCTCCTACTGCTGGCCATACTGATCTACCGCCTATCCCGCCATCGAGAACGAACGGCGATCTTGCTCACCATCATCGTATTTGGGCTCCTCTTTCCCGCCCAACTTTTTAAGGCAGCCGGCGCAGTTCTAGTCATCATGCTTGTATCTCTGTCGGCGATTGCCCGCCTACGGAAACGCCGTCTCACGTTCTATCACGTCAATGTGACTTTCGCTCTCACCAGTTTTATCCTGGCAGTATCGTCCCTATTTGCAATCGCTCGCCCATTGGTATCCGTCCCTTATTATCCAAATCCTGCCGACTTGCCTTCGGATGATCTGCGAGCAAGTACGCCACTTCCCGACATTTACTACATCCTCCTCGATGGTTACGGCCGCGCGGATGTGCTCCAGGAACTCTACCAATTCGATAACACGGACTTTATTCTTGCCCTGGAAGAGAGGGGATTCGTCGTACCAGCAGAGGCTCGTACCAATTATCCCAGAACGTCTCTCGCGATAGCAGCCACCTTAAATATGGATTACATTCAAAACCTGGTCCCAGGCTCAGAAAAGCAACCATTCTGGTGGCTGATTGCTCCTCTTCTCGATCACAGCCGCGTCCGACGCGATCTAAGCGCGCTAGGTTACCGCAGTGTAGCCATTGCTACCAATTGGAGCATCACGGACAACCCCACGGCAGACATATACTTCTCACCCCGGCCTGTGGAATTGAACGATTACGAATCGTTCTATCTTGCCAAAACGCCTCTCTCGGTACTAACGCCTTTCCTTTCCAACTTCGCACTCGTACCCTCCTTCGATAGCCACCGCGAGCTCATCCAATACAATTTGGATACACTGGCAGAACTGCCTTCCATCCCAGGCCCGAAGTTTGTGTTCGCTCACATCATCTCGAACCACCCCCCTTTCGTGTTCGATGCGGATGGTAAACCCATCCAACCATCGTATCCTTTCACTCTTGCCGATGCCAACGATCTTCCCTTGGATAAAGCAACCTATCAACAAGGATATATCGAGCAAACAAAGTTCATGAACCGCCGTGTGCTTGAGATGGTTGATGCCATACTCCAACAGTCACTTACTCCTCCAATCGTGATTCTGCAAGCCGATCATGGCCCAGGAATGTTGAGCGATTTTCTTTCCCTCGAATCCACCTGCCTGAAAGAGCGCTTCGCCATCTTTGCCGCCTATCATCTGCCGGGCCAACTATCTCATCCAGTTCCTGACGATATTACACCCGTTAACCTCTTTCGATTCGTTTTCAACGAATACTTTCAAACCAATTTACCTTACCTCGAAAACGCTTTCTATTTTCCCCAAGATGCCGTTCACATTTACGATTTGAAAGACGTATCCTTGTGGATCAATACGTGCAATGCCCGATAGAATCCAGGGCTTTTCAACAGGCACATACGTTAGGGAGAGTGGTTAGCGGAAGGAGGCAGGCTGGGAAGAGCATTCCCGATCCGCCTTCCCGTCGTCATCGCCAATACGCCTTCCATGGGTTGTTGGCGATACTTGTTTTGGCTGCGGCGCATCACGAAAAACCCCTTGCGCGGTATGTGGCAATAGGCGAAAGAACGTGCGAGATCCTGCTGAGCTTTCCGCCGTTCGATTTGTGGGCAATCGTGACTTTCCTTCCTACGGCACGTTCTGGTACCTGCTGACGAAGATGGTGGTAGGGGATCGGGAACAAGCCTTGCGGAGCTGGAGCAGTGGGGAGCAGCGCCTGGCCTTGGACGGGAAAGTCTGGTGAGGGAGCAAGCGGGCGGGAGAGACGGCACTGCGCATGGTGGTCATGGCGGGGCAAACGTTGCGTAACGCCCCGGCCCAAGAAGGAGTGGAAGAGGGCCAGGAACTGGAAGCCGCCTTACGGCTTTTGGAAGCAAAAGCCGTGGGTTTCTGCATGCGCGTGACCCAGGCGGCCTACGACGCTTTTGGGCGCATCGTCCAGATCGTCCGTCCGGGCGATAGCGCCGCCTCCCCGACGATTCGGGTGCGC
>FWPU01002648.1_pt1 | contig 48406 bp, 51 predicted proteins | sample 2228361 | NCBI WGS metagenome assembly FWPU01 (sample SAMEA103939777, study PRJEB20133) | metagenome
ATTGAATTCGCAGATGAGGTAACCCTCTCAAAAGCCATTGAAGGAAGAAAAGAGATGTGAAATTATCGCGGTTGACCCTCGATAATTTTAACTCATCTTCTACAGTTATGACACCATCTATTCACACAAAGCATTGAAAATATTAGGTAGCATGTCAAGAATATCTAAAATGCAGTGCCATGAAAATATATTTATTATCAGATCTGTCCAAAATAAAATTAACAAGGGGCTAAATGCTGAATAAAATCAATAAAGCAACATGATTGTTGAAGATGTTAACCTGAGATTCATAATGCATATAATTATCAAACAGTTATTCAGCACTTAGCCCCTATATTTTTAGAATATCTTGGACAGCAATGATTTATTATCAAAATTTAGCTTGACATAGTGAAATATAACCCTATAATTGTAGTGGTATGTTTGCACGGATAAAGGTATCAGGCCATCGTAGATATTTACAGATAGCAGAAGATATGGATTTGAGGTAGAAAGGGCGGTATATTTTACAGTGATTAGCAGGCTTTTCTTTTCTGGTTCAGATAGGAAGGCATTAAGAGTAAGCAGGGATTATAAGATAGAAGGCAAAGATAGACTTGAACTTCATCATCTTTACAGGGCAATGGCATGGCTTGGGGATGTAAAGGATGGGGCTGAGGAAGGTTTATTCTTAAGGAACAAGGGCTTATTTACTGGACTTAATATGAAGTAGAGATTGAACATGAAGGGAAGAGATACTTATTAAGAAGTCCGCTTCAGGGGGTGTGCGGGAAGTTATTAAAGGCAGTAGGTGTTGCTCCACCTCCCTCTGTGACAGAAGTTAAAACATAGTGCCAAGACTGATTTTGACAGGTAAAACTTATTGATTTATAAGAGTTTTTAAAAACAAACTATAGAAGATGAGTTAAAAATTTTACCCTGCCCTGTGGCCCGGTCTTGAGCGTGCAATCTTAACACTCAGTATGATTACAGGCACAATACCTGCAAGCACAATGGCAAGGGCCGCGCTTGCAGAATCCGCAAGACGTTCGTCGCTTGCCAGTTCAAAGGCACGAACAGCCAGAGTGTTGAAGCTAAAGGGTCTCATAATCAGGGTTGCAGGCAACTCTTTCATTACATCAACGAACACAAGGGTGGCTGCAGTAAGAAGCCCGCCTTTGATTATTGGAATATTAACCCTGACGAGTGTCTCTGCTGGACTTAGGCCAAGTGTCCGTGCGGCGTCATCCATTGATGTCGTCATCTTTGCCATACTCGCCTCTACTGTATTGAAAGAGACTGCGAGGAAGCGTACCAGATAGGCAAAAACAAGAGCTATAAGCGTCCCGCTTAAAAGAAGCCCAGTCGATGTGTTAAATGTTGACCTTGTAAACGCATCCATAGTGTTGTCAAACCACGCAAAAGGCAGCAGAACGCCTACGGCAAGCACCGTCCCGGGAACTCCATAGCCGAGGCTTGCTATACGGGCAGAAAAGGCCATTAAGGGTGTGCCTTTCAACCTCAGTACGTACGCCATAATAAGGGCAAGGATTACAGCCAGTAACGCTGTAGTTACGGCCAGAAAGAGGGAGTTAATTGTCAGGCTTAGAAATCCTCTATCTATCATCCTCTCAGCAGTCTCAACAGACCAGAAGACCAACTGCCCGGAAGGCAGAAGAAACCCTAAAAAGAGCGGCATAAAGCATGCTATAAAGGCAAGGCCACCATGAATACCTGTGAGTTTATAACCTGGAAGGGCGCTGTATTTCCTTGATGTATGGTGAAACTGCGCCTTGCCTCTTGACCGTTTCTCAATGAGGATAAGGGCAAGTATGAACATCATCAAGATGGAAGACAGTTTTGCAGCAGAGTCTGTATCACCAAGCCCGAACCATGTGCGGAATATTCCTGTTGTGAATGTGCTTATGCCAAAATATTTTACCGTGCCATAATCGCTCAGGGTCTCCATCAAGACCAGTGATACACCGGCAATGATGGCGGGTCTTGCCAGAGGAATGGCGATATCGGTAAAACTACGCCATGAACTGAGACCGAGGGTACGGCTTACTTCAAGCATGCATACGGATTGCCCCAGAAATGCAGCACGCGCAAGAAGATATACATAGGGGTAAAGCACAAGCGACATAACCACAATCGCCCCGCCAAGTGAACGTATGTCAGGGAACCAGTAATCCCCGCGGGACCAGCCGAAGATATCCCTGAGCGCGGTCTGCACAGGGCCTGCAAATTCAAACATCCCAGCATAGGTATAGGCAATAATGTATGCAGGTATGGCCATGGGCATCAGGAGCGCCCATTCAAATATCCAGCGGCCCGGAAACCGGCACATGGTGCAAAGCCATGCTGTAGTAATGCCTATAATCAATGTTCCTGTACCAACCCCTACCATGAGAAAAAGCGAGTTTTTCACATATTCAGGCAGGACTGTTGAAGCTAAGTGCTGCCAGACCTCACCTGCAGGAGTTAAGATATATCCAAGTACAACAAGCACAGGCATAGAGACAAGACCCGCTATAAGAAAGAAAAAGAGACTCCACCAGTTCAGATAAATACCGGTTATTCCATTAATCCACTCTCTTGGATGTATTGACAGGATAGATCTAATCGTCATAAGCCCCTTCCCTTGGAAAAATCACAATGTGGGCGGGATCCACCTTAACCCTTACCCTACTTCCAACAGGCACCCTTTCTGCTGAATGCCGAAGTGAATGAATAGGTTTCCCGTAACAACACTTCCATTGACGATTCTTGCGCTGACAAAAATCAGACCTCTCTACAAAATCTGCAACAAAGCGGTTTGCAGGTTTGTGGTAAATCTCGTCAGGCCGTCCTACCTGTAGGAGCCTCCCGCTCCTCAAAACCCCGATCCGTTCTGAGAGAAAAAAAGCCTCCTGCTGGTCATGGGTAACCAGGACAGTGGTTATCCCCATCTCTTTCTGTATCCGCCTTGTCTCTATACGGAGTTCAGACCTTAAGTCAGCATCCAGGCTTGAGAATGGTTCATCCAGCAAAAGCACCTCCGGTGAGGGAGCAAGTGCCCTTGCCAGTGCGATCCTCTGTTGCTCCCCGCCGGAGAGTTCATGGGGGTATCTGTGTGCTTTATCAACAAGACCTACCAGTTCAAGCATCTCCATCACCTTTTTCTCTATCTCTTCTGCTTTATATCTCCTTAATCCAAATGCCACATTCTTAAATACAGTTAGATGGGGGAAGAGGGCATAGTCCTGAAATACGATACCCACCATTCTCTTCTCAGGAGGGACCCATACCCTGCCTGCAACAGTACGGCCATCTATAACAATCTCACCACTGTCAGGCCTCTCAAGCCCAGCTATGAGCCTGAGCACTGTGGTCTTGCCGCATCCCGAAGGGCCAAGGAGCGAGAAGAGTTCTCCCCTGTTAATCTCAAGGATAATTCCTGAAACTGCAGATACTTTACCGAATGACTTGCTTACGTCATTTAAACAGATATGGGCCTTATGTAAACTTAGTGTCATTTCTTGTCCATTCACTTTTAAACGACCTTTCTCTATCTCCAGCCTGCACGGTCCATGACTTTTACTGCCTCTGCATTGTTCTTTCCAAGAACTGCAAGGTTGATACTGTCAGCCTTGAAATCTCCCAGAACTTCAAGGACATTTGATTTTCTGACAACGGGTTTTACAGGATACTCGTGGTTTACCTCTGCATACCACTCCTGAGCCTTATCACTTACAAGGAATTCAAGGAGTTTAATCGCATTCTCCTTGTTCTTTGAACTTCTGGTTATGCCTGCACCGCTGATGTTGATGTGTGTCCCACGGTCATCCTGGTTTGGCCAGAATACAGCAACCTTTTCAGCAACAGCCCTGTCCTCTGTCTTATCTGAGGCCATCAGTCTTGCAAGATAGTAGGTGTTGGCAATAGTTATATCCCCTTCACCTGCTGCAACCGCCTTTATCTGGTCTGTATCGCCTCCCTTCGGAGAACGGGCAAAATTGGAAACGAGGCCCCTTGCCCACTCTTCCGTCCTCTTAATGCCGATCGCCTCAATCATGGATGCAACCAAAGACTGATTATAGATATTGCTTGACGACCGAACCAGAATACGTCCCTTCCATTTGGGCTCTGATAGCGCCTCATAGGTGGACAGGTCAGCAGGGTTAATCCGGTCTTTTGCATATATAATGGGCCGGGCACGGACAGAGAGGCCATACCAGTAGCCTCCCTGGTCACGGAGATTGGAGGGGATGCTGGCATCCAGTACAGATGAGAAGACAGGCTGTAAGAGACCCGCAGCCTGAGCTCTTGTTAGATTACCAACATCTACAGTCAGCAGGATATCAGCAGGACTGTTTATACCTTCGTTCTCAAGACGTTTCATCAGAGCACCTGCTTCACCTGTAAGGAGGTTTACCTTAATGCCGGTTTCTGCAGTGAACTTATCAAGAAGCGGTTTGATAAGCTCTTCTTTTCTGGCAGAATAGACATTTACTACCTCCTCTGCGTTAGCAGGCAAGGCTGTTACTGAAGTCAATAATACAACTCCAACAAAAACAACTAATAAAATTTTTTTGAACATCTTTTTCCCCTCCTTTATTTGGGGTTCACCCATTATTTATATTCGATAATGATTATCATTATCATTACTAAAAGAAAAAAATTATTTATTGCATTCTCTGCAAATCCCGTACATCAATAATTTATGCCCCTGCAGAACAAAACCCTCCTTCCTTGCAAGCCTCTCCTGCAATCTTTCTATCTCAGGGTTCATGACCTCTACGAATTTACCGCACTTTACACATATCAGATGGTCATGATGTTCATGACCGTAGAGATGTTCATACCTTACAGTGCCATCCTCGAGCTTTAACTCCCTGCAAAGCCCGCATTCGCAGAGGAGTTTAAGTGTTCGATAGATCGTTGAAAATCCTATCGAAGGTGACTTTTTCTTGACCAGCATGTAAAGCTCTTCAGGGGTCAGATGTTTTTCAGTCTTCAGGAAGGTTCTGAGTATCTCCCTCCTCTGCTCACTATGCTTCAGCCCCTTTCTCTTTACAAAATCATCAAAGATCTTCTGTTCTTCAGTGACATGCATTTTTTAAAATGATTTTGATTATCAAATTCAAAATAACATAATTGAAAATAAATGTCAAGTGTTTTTTAATACCTTCCTGATTATCTCCCTGTCAACATCCTCAATAATCCTTACCCTTCCGATAGACTCAGGAAGAACAAACCTTAGTCTGCCTCTCCTTGCCTTCTTATCAATCTCCATGGCCTCGATAATCTCTGATATATCTAAGTCATCAGGGAAATGGACAGGCAACCTGTACATCTGTAATAACTCCCTTATCCTTAAGGCTTCATCCCTGCCTAACACCCCCATCTCAGTAGCTATCTCTCCTACAGCACTCATACCAATGGAAATTGCCTCGCCATGAAGAAATCTCCTGTAGCCCGTAACGGTCTCTATTGCATGGCCTATTGTATGGCCAAAGTTCAGTATTGCTCTCACGCCTGATTCCCTTTCATCCCTTGCCACAACATCTGCCTTTATCTCGCAGGAGCGTTTAATGATGGTCATAAGTGAATCACCCCCTTTAAGGATGTCCTCTCTCTTTTCCTCTAAATAATCAAAAAGCTCCCTGTCAGCTATCACACCATATTTTATTACCTCAGCCATACTGGCAAGGAACTGCCTTTCAGGAAGGCTGTTCAATGTATCAATATCTATGAAGACGAGTGAAGGTTGATAAAAAGTGCCTATCATGTTCTTACCAAGGGGATGATTGACCCCTGTCTTCCCGCCTACAGAACTGTCAACCTGTGCAAGGAGGGTAGTGGGCACCTGTATATATTTAATCCCTCTCATATATGTTGAAGCAACAAAACCTGTTATATCACCGACAACACCTCCACCAAAGGCGATGAGTAGAGAATCCCTGTCAAACATTGCTTTGAGAAGCCTTCCATGAATATAATATGCCCAGAGCAAATCCTTGTATTCCTCACCATCGGGTATAAGGATAATCTCAGGGTCCATCCCGTATTCATTTAGTGATATAAGGAAGGTTTCCCTATAAAGAGGGAAGATGGTTTTGTTGCTGATTATTGCAGTCCTTGATGGTCTGAACTCTTTAACCCTTACACCAAGTTTTTGAAGTATACCTCTACCAATGATAATCTTATAACTCCGATCTTTGAGTTCAACATTAACAATCTGAGAATCAAGACAGAGCCTCTCTATTATCTCCTCAGCAGTCTCAACAGGGGTTATATAACTTGTATCAATTGCCATATCTGACTGCATATAAAGCCTCTCCCTTTCTGAAAGGAGCCTATTAATCTCCTCAAGGGGTTCCTCAACATTAAGAAGAGGCCTTTTGCCACCCTCTGCCATCACACGCCTGAGGATAACCCCTGGTTCGGTCTTAAGCCATATAAGGATGCCACCATCACCAAGGTCTTTGACGTTATCCTTATTCTTTATAACGCCTCCACCAGTGGCAATAACCACATCTTTCATTGCTGAGACCTTATGGACAATCTCGCGCTCTATCTTCCTGAAGTAATTCTCGCCTTTCTCTTTAAATATGAGAGAGATAGGCATCCCCTCCCGCTCCTCGATAAGGTCATCTGTGTCTATAAACGGATATCCCAACCTCCTGCTGATCTCCTTTCCAACAGAGGTCTTTCCCGTACCCATAAAGCCTGTAAGGACTATCTTCATATTAAAATTCTTCAACCTGCTTTATATATCCTTTATAATTCCTCTTGACCTCTTCCATACAGTCACCACCAAACTTCTCAAGAAAGACATCTGCAATAACAAGTGCCACCACAGCCTCACCTATAACAGATGCTGATGAGACAGCACATACATCTGACCTTTCATAGACAGCCTTAAACCTCTTCTTTGTAATAATATCCACTGAGTAGAGGGGATTCCTCAATGTTGGTATCGGCTTCATCACAGCCCTTACGATTATGGGCATACCATTGCTCATACCACCTTCAATGCCTCCTGCATTGTTGGTCTTTCGGTAAAACTTGGAACCTTTATAGAAGATCTCATCCATAACCTCTGAACCAAACCTCCTTGCCATCTCAAAACCAAGCCCTATCTCAACACCTTTTATGGCTTGAATGCCCATAATAGCATGGGCAAGCCTTGCATTGAGCCTCCTATCCCACTGGATATAACTTCCGAGTCCAACAGGCACTCCCAGAGCAACTACTTCAAACACTCCACCAAGACTATCTCCTTTTTTCATTACCATATCAATCTTATTTATTATCTTTTTCTCTGTATTTTTATCAGGGCACCTTACAGGAGATGCCTCGGCTCTTTTAAATGCCTCTAAAAAATTTTTTTCTGAACTTTGAGCTTTGAACTTTGAACCTGGAACTTTTATCCCTCCTATCTCTATCACATAACTTATAATATCTATGCCGAATTCAGAGAGAAACCTCTTTGCCACAGCCCCTGCAGACACCTTTGAAACGGTCTCCCTTGCACTTGAGCGCTCAAGCACATCCCTTATGTCATGTGTGTTGTATTTCATTGCTCCAGCAAGGTCAGCGTGTCCTGGTCTTGGTCGTGTAACAGGCTGAGGCGCAGTGCCTCCTGACTCAACAGCCATCACATCCTCCCAGTTAGCCCAATCCATGTTCTCTATAAGTAGTGTAATCGGTGAGCCTATCGTCCTTCCAAGTCTCACACCTGAAATAATCTGAACCATATCAGATTCTATCTTCATCCTTCCCCCGCGGCCATACCCCTTCTGGCGCCTTCTGAGTTCACTGTTTATATCCTCTTGTGAGATTTTGAGGCCTGAAGGGACGCCTTCAAGTATCACTGCCATAGCCCTTCCATGCGACTCACCTGATGTAAGGTATCTTAGATGTGACATGACATTATGTTATTAAAAAAGTTCTTTAATGTAAAGGGCAAAACATGGTTGTGATTTGAATCACATTCATTTTCTGATTAATATACCAGAATTTTTCTTGACAATAAGATTCGAATATGGTTCAATTTTTAAAGGCAGATACACGCTGAACTATAAGGGTTTAGACTATAAAAATTTTTTCTTAGGAAAGGGGAAGAGAATGAAGAGAATCGTTTATATCCTCCTTGTATTTTTTCTTGCATCCTGTGGAAGCAATATGACCACAAGCACCTCCACTGACCCGAATACAACAGGGGTCAGTACTAAAACACTGATTAAACCCGAGGTGACAGTCCAGTCGATCCTGTCAAATATGGAGAAAGGAAATTATAAACAGGGAGAGTTGCTTGTCAAGTTTAAGGCAGACACGCCGATAAGCACAATGTCAGGTGTACATCAGGCTGTTGGTGCTGTCTCACGCAGGGGTTTCACCCTGATGTCAGAACTTGAGCATGTCAAACTGCCAGAGGGTGTTTCAGTAGAGGATGCAATAACCCAGTATATGTCAGATCCTAACGTTGAATATGCCGAGCCAAACTATATTATCCACGCATTCACAATGCCTAATGATACATACTTCCAGCCCAATCAATGGGCATTACATAATACAGGTTCATATGCAGGTGGAATAGATGACGCTGATATTGATGCACCAGAGGCTTGGGATACAACCACTGGAGGTAGTGGAATTGTTATTGCGGTTACAGATACAGGTGTGGACTATAATCATCCTGACTTACACGGTAATATCTGGCATAACTCAGGTGAGACAGACTGTGAGGATGGTATAGATAATGACTTAAACGGATATATAGATGATTGCACAGGATGGGATTTTACAACATGTGAATACTTTAAAGAGGATGGGACATGTGAAACAACCAAATCCGAAGACAATGACCCAATGGATGAAAATGGTCATGGAACGCATGTAGCTGGAATCATCGGTGCGGTAGGAAATAATGGAGAAGGTATATCAGGAGTGATGTGGAATGTAAAACTGATGGCATTGAGATTTCTAAATGCAGAGGGGGGTGGAACTATATCCGATGCTATCAATGCCATAGAATATGCAGTAGCAAATGGTGCAAGGATTATAAATGCGAGCTGGGGAGGTTATGGATATTCCCTTTCACTTTATGATGCAATAGACTCTGCAAATAGTGAAGGGGTTCTCTTTATATCGGCTGCTGGAAATGAAAGGAACAACAATGATGGACAGACACCGCTCTATCCTGCAAGCTATGACCTTCCAAACATAATATCCGTTGCTGCAACTGACCAGAATGACCAGAGGGCTCACTTCAGTAACTTTGGATTAAACTCAGTCGATGTTGCAGCACCTGGTGTGTATGTATTTAGCACAGTTCCAACGTGGTGGAGCCAATATCCAGGTTATGGAGAGGTAGAGAGGTTCTCAGGCACATCAATGGCAACACCCCATGTTGCAGGGCTTGCAGGATTGCTTTATAGTTATTATAACGGTATCCAGAATACAGAATTTAATTACACTCAAGTCCGTGATACAATCCTGAGGTATGTTGATGTCCTTCCATCACTTCAGGGATGGATAAAGACAGGAGGAAGGATAAATGCTCACAGGGCTGTATCGTCATTGCTTATCCCAACCGGTATCACTGTCACTGCACAGTCTCCCACAGAGGTACTACTTACGTGGACAGACCACGCAACCGGCGAGGATAGATATGTAATAGAGCGTAAACGCGAGGGTGGAAACTTCTCTGAAATCGCAAACCTCTTGCCTAATACAACAACATATATAGACACAGGTCTTGATCCACTGACAACCTATACCTACAGGATAAAGGTCTACAACAATATAGCGGAATCCTTTTACTCAATCGAGGCATCAGCCACAACACCAGCTACAGAAACAAAGGGAGGCGGAGGCGGTGGTGGCGGTTGTTCCATCATAGCAGGTCAAAAGGACAGGACTGTTGACATAGCAATACTTCTCATCCCCATTGTGGCTATATTTATGGCATTATTAAGGAAAAAGGAAAGATAGCTAAAACTGCGCATCAATAGGGGAAAGGCACTATATACATACATCCTGCTTGTCCTGATAGTATTTCTATATTATGCCTTTTCCCTTTCTCTACTTAAATACATCATTCCATTATTTCTAATAACAACCCCTTATCTTTTGAAGAGAAAGATAAGGCTGAGCTTCAATATCAGGGACATCCTGACAGGACTAATCGTCTCTATTATTATCCTGCTTCCATCCTTGCTGTATCAGCTTTCGTCAGGTAGTGGCTATATCCTGTTGCCCTCAACCGATATCATAATCTTTCACCTGTTCATGGTTTCACTGCCCGAGGAGGTCTATTTCAGGGGGTTTTTGCAGGAGAGCATAGGCAATAACATAAAGGGTGTGGTGATTGTCAGCATCCTCTTCTCCATTATCCACCTGCCAAAGCTCATCTTTGATGGAGACCTTTCCTCAGCACTTACATTCTTCCCATCCCTTGTTATGGGTTATCTCTACATGAGAACATCAAACATCATACCCTGTGTTATCTTTCACTTCTTTGCAAACCTTCTTTTCCTTAATTATGGAGGTTGAACCTACATAGATATTGACAAAAAGATATGACCATGGTAATATGACCATAGTCAGAATTAAAGGAGGAAGATAATTATGGAGAAGGTAGTGTCAAAGTCTAAATTTAAACCTAAGGCGCTTGAATACTTTCGCCAGATAGAAGAGACAAAAGAGGAGATTATACTTACAGACCGTGGAAAACCTGTGTTGAAAGTAATTCCCTATGCACCTGAGCCTGCAGAAGCACTTAACTTACTGCGCAACTCAGTGGTTAAATTTATAGAACCGACAGAGCCTATTGGGATTAAAGACTGGGAGGCAATCAAGAAGTGATTGTCCTTGACACTCATGCATGGATATGGTGGTTAAGTAACCCTGAAAACCTCTCAACAAAGGCATTAACCGCTATTGAGGATAGCATCTCAAGAAAGGGTGTCTATGTTTCATCCATCAGTGTATGGGAGATGGCAGTGCTTGTTATGAGGAGAAGACTTAAACTAACAATGAATATAGAAGACTGGATTTCTATTGCAGAATCCTTGCCTTTTCTGCATTTTATTCCTGTTGACAATCACATCGCAATTAAATCCGTTCATCTGCCTGACTTTAGCTATAATGACCCAGCAGATAGAATTATTATTGCCACTGCCACTGCACTCAAGGCCACCCTCATAACAAAAGATGTCAGAATGCTGAATTACTCACACGTTAAAACACTCTGGTAAAATACCTGACTATGTAGGTTCAACCTCCATAGATAGAAAAGGCGGGCTTTCGCCCGCCTTTTCTAAGGTAGAACCCCTTTTATTGATTAATAACCATTACTGTTACACTTACTGTTTCTGCAGTAATGTTATCTGTCACTGTCAAGATAACAACCGTATCGTTAGTTATAGAACTATCAATTGCATCAACTGTAAATATATTTCCTGCTAACGAGCCGGGGTCAGGGATAACAGCAGTGTTATCTGATGTTACGGTATAGGAACCTGAGCCACCTGAGATAATAAAGGTTGCAATCTCTACACCAGCGGAACACGTATTATCATTCTCACAGATTTCTGCCTCAGTTGGATCAACAGAGAGTGGCTCCAGCCCTCCTATTTCCAGCGTTGCAGTAACAGTAGCCCCGGTGCTATCCATAATTGTATATGTTACAGTAGTATCGGGTGTACCTGCTGGCACTGTGACTGTGAATGAATCGCCACTATTTGCAACTGTTGATGGCACTGGTGGGAATAATGGGTTATCAGAGAATACAGTATATGCAGGTAATCCGCCATATATTGTGAATGTTGCGGTGCCACCTGTTAAACCGTCTATATTAATAGTTGATGGCATAACTTGAAGTGCCATTATCACCCTGACATCTACTGTTCCAATAATATCGCCTCTGAGTTTTGCGGTTATTGTGCATGTGCCCTCTGTATCAGGGGCTGTAAATGTTGCCTCTGCCACACCACCTGTTGTCTGTGCAAACGGTGTGATAGTTCCACATGTTGTTGTAAAGTTGATTGTTGCTCCATCATATATTGGCTCACCTGTAGTCATAAACACAACAGCAGTTATCTTGGACTCGCCTCCGGTCTCTACTATTTGTGGATCAGCAGTGAGATTTGTAAGGGAGGTATCAACAGCAACAGGCTGAAGAAAGAGTGTTACCATATTTGCTACCGTGTGTGCGTCCACCTCTGCATAAGCATATACATTCAGGAATGTCACAGTATCCCTTAACGATAGAGGAATATCCTGAATAAGAGCCTTTGCCTGTCCATTTATATTTGTTGTTGAATTTATTGGTTCCAATTGAACTGCCTCTGCCTGATCAGTGCCCCAAGTGATAGATACACCAGGTGCTGGCTGTCCCCACCTGTCATAGACAGTTGCGATGACCTCAACTGTATCATCATAGGTCTCCTCAAAGAGGTAAAAGTCAGAGGGCTCATTATACATACCGTTTGGAGGACTGCTATCAACATCAAGTGTCATATACGGCAGCAAATAGATGTTTGTGTCGCTTGATGTGAAAAAGACAGTCTTCCTATCCCTGATCTTACCTGTTCCAACATTCACTTCAGCTAAGACAGTGATAAAGCCTGGAACTGATGAGAAGATCTTAGCGGTTGCATAACCATACTCATCAGTGTGTGCCACGGTCGAGCTTGACTGGGTAGCAACACTGGCTGTACTTAATGTCCCGATAAGGGAGAGATTGGTAAATATAACAGGCTCATTTGCAACCGGGTTACCATTACCATCAAGGACCTTTGCCTTAAAGTAGAGGTATGAATTTGTCTGTGCAACATATTGAAGCGGAAGCAGATGGACAATTGATGGTATCCCTGTGTTAACACCCGGAGGAGAACTTGAGGAACTGCTGCCACCCCCACAACTAATTAGTAAGGCTGTAAAAAGCAAGATTGTTATTAATAATATGCCTTTTTTCATCATAATCCTCCTTAACAATTGTCCCAATCTGCCAGATATACAGAATACTCTGCCTCAAAGCTCCCTGATTCCCCATATTGATTAATATATGTGCATTCATACTTAACCACATAGTGTGTTGGATATGTTGTGTCAAAGTTCAAACCAAGAAGGTCATCATAGTATTTATTTTTTCTTGATATATCCATTATCCCAGCCGGTATAACGCACTCGTTATCATCACCTTCAACTATCGGACAATTTGGATAAACTGTTTTACCCTCTATTATTGGTGCATCAGGGTTCTCATTGCCTTTTAGATATGTGACCTTACATTCATCAATCGTTGCAGGGAAGACATCAGGAAACCCTGTGGCCACAGCCCCAATGGTAAGAATGGCATCATGCTCAAAAAGCCCATCTTCTAAGTCTCCACCTTCGCATAGGTGAAGTGCAACATCAACTTCATCATCAGTGTCTGCGCCTGCATCTTCTCCAACAAGTGTAACAAAGGTAATGTTTATCCCTGTGTTTCCACTGTCTGAGCCAGGTGCACCACCCATTCCACCACAACTTGAAAATATAAAGATGGTAGCTATTAATAACAATAATATATAACCCTTTTTTTTCATCCGTCCTCCAATTTTATTTAAAATTCTCATTTTTTTATAATTTATTCCCCTTCCATAACCTCTGCAGGTTGTTCTATAATCCTCGGTGTTATAAAGATTAAAAGTTCTGTTGTATTCTCCAGCCTGTCTTTGTTCTTAAAAAGCCATCCAAGAACAGGTATCTTCCCAAGTAAAGGCACCATGTTTTTGGTTGTCCTTGTATTGGTCTTGAATATACCTCCGATCACAAGTGTATCAGTATTACGAATTAATACATTTGTCTTTGCCTCTTTCTTCTCAATTATTGGGCCAGCAGGTGTACTGGCACCGGGCTCGTCCTTAGTAACCTCTACACTCATACTCACAGAATTATCAGGTGTGATGGTAGGAGTTACTACGAGGCTCAATGTAGCATCAACAAACTGTGTTTGTGTGCCCTCTGCAGAGACTGTCTGGTAGGGTATTTTACTACCCTGCTTTATCTCTGCCTTTTGATTATTAGTAGTAATAATCTTGGGGTTTGAAATTACCTTGCCCTCCCTTAAACTCTCCATTGCTGAAAGCTGAAGGTCCAAGGCCCTCAGCGCCCCGGCACCTATATATCCAAACCCAACAGCACCACCAGCGCCACTACCAACAGCAGCAGGCAGGTTTACAAGTAAGGGATTTCCAGAAGCAAAACCCTCACCTGCTGTAAGATCAAGGCCACCAATTCTTGCATTTGGACTAAGCCTCACATCAGCACCCCATTGAATACCAAACTGTCTTACAAAGTCGGAATTTACCTCAACAATCCTTGCATCTATCATTACCTGTGGTGTTGGTCTATCAATCTCTTTAAGGATGCGATCGTATTCCTGATGCATTGCCTCAACATCACTTATAAGCATGGTGTTTGTTCTGTCATCTATGCTGATTGCGGTTCTCTGACTGACTCCACCTGTTCCTGTTCTCTTTGAGATATCCTCAATAATCTTTTTAGCGTCTTTTGCACTGGTATAGTTTAAACGATAAACCTTTGTTATGAGGTCACCTGCCTGTAGCTCAGCCTCTTTTTTACGGGCAATCTCCTGCTCCTCCTTTGCAATGTCAGCAGTGGGCGCTATGCGGATTATATTGCCATCAACCATCTTTGAGAGCCCATAATTTCTTAAGATGATATCAAGCGCCTGATCCCATGGGACATCCTTGAGCCTCATGGAAAACTTTCCCTTTACTGCCGGGCTCACAACAATGTTACAGCCACTAACATCAGCAATGAGCCTGAAGATATGGACAAGCTCAGCATCCTGAAAATCAAGGGATATCCTCTCACCAACATATCCCTCTTCACTATCACAGACAGGGACATTCTCCCCTAACTCCTGAGGTCTTTTTACTTCAATTGCTTCAGCAGGCTCACGATCAATCTCAGGGGCCTCTACCTCTGCAACTGTAGGCGCCTCAGTCGCCTTTTCTTCGGCCACTGCAACAGCCACCTCAGGATTAACAAACGAGAGGATCAAGGAATTATCCTTCTGCATGGGTTTAACATCCGCCGGAACGGTTAGAGATATCTCAAGCCTTACCACATTCTCCATTCCCTCAACCATTGAAGGGGTTATCTCCATAACACCTGCACGGTCAATCATCATCTTCTCGGCAAATTTGCCGAGTTCTGCATCCTGAAGTTCCACAACAACGAGATATGGGTCAGAAGGCTTATAAACGGTATAATTTAGAGGTGAGGTGCTATTGATAACTATCTCTGTTGAGCCATCAACCTCCCTGACATCAATACCTGTAATCTCTGAACTTGCAAAAGCTAATCGTACGATTGCTAAAAGAAGAAATGCAAAAAACAATAAACAAAGTAGATTCCCCAACGGCGAAGGTAAAACTCTTTTAGTTTTAATCATTATTCTAACCCTCCTTATGGAGCTCTAAAACAATCTCTCTGGGTTTTTTATTTCCCTTATAATCCTCTGTATATTCAACTATAATAACCCTCTCATTTGTAATCTTTTCTATCTTACCATTATGAAGGCCTATGACGTCACCCTCATAAACAGTGAATGACCTGTTATCAGGTGCAAGAAGGAGTGCATAATATTTATTCCCTTTCTTAGCAATCGCCAACAGTGAAAAATCCCCCACATCATAACTCTCAGGCGTGCCAGGTGGTCTCTTTACCTTTTCAGCCCCCTTCTTCTTCGTTACAATAAGGGGTGTAAAAGGGTCTCGCCTACCAGCAGGTTCGTAGACATAACCCCTGCTTCGGGCAATCGTCTCCTGTGGCAGTGTCTCTGGTTTAACCTCAGCTTCCTTCTTGACATCGGTCTTTTTTGCCTGTGGAGAAGGTGGAGGTGTTTTCTTCTTACACCCTGAGACAGGAAAGGTAATTGCTATTACAAGGAATATAATGATTAACGGTCTCTTCAAATCACCTTCTCCTCTTGACCTTTTCTTCCTCTTCCAATATAGCCTTTTCCTCTGCAGGAATGGCTGCAAAGGTGAGGGCAGTAAATTTCGCTGTGATCAAACCAACCGCCTGTTTTTTCCCGGCCTTGGTACCGAGATTTATATCCTTTATATTTACAATGCGAGGCAGTCTGCTTATATGGCTGAAGAATATACCAAGACTGTGATATCCTGTTGTTACCTCAACATTAACAGGGATCTCTAAATAAAGCCTGTTGGGGCCGACATTTCTTGTGCCAGGTTTCCAGAGGAGTATCTCGAGTCCTGATTTAAGGCCAAGGTCTGACAACTGTTTGAGGAGTACAGATACCTCTTGTTCCTCTGGCAATTGCTCCTGTAGCTTTGCGAGTTTTGCCTTCAGCAACTCATTCTCAGCCTTGAGTTGTTCCAATTTTCTTGCCTTCACCTCACCTGTGGCTATCTCGTTATCCAGTTTGGAAATACTTATGGTTAATCCGTTTATCTCCTTTTTCTTGGGAGAATATATAAGAAAGATGAATAATACAATCAGCAAGATAGAAGGAACCACTGCTATAATGACCTTTAGATAAGGTGGAAGTTCCTTTATATTTATCTTTATAGCCATATCACTCCTTCATCCCAAATGAGAGTTTAAACTCATATAATGAGTAACCCTCTACCTCTTTCAGCCGTGATTCAAGAAGTGTGACACCTGTAAGGTGCTCTGAACCCTTAAGATTCTGCACATAGTCAACGATATTAGGATTTGTAAAGGCAATGCCTGATATATTTATAGAACCTCCTTTATCCTCAAGGCTCTCAAGCCATACACCTTTTGGTAACCTTGCACTTACCTCATCAAGAAGCCTGAGAGGCATAATCTGTCTGCTCTGAAGTCTCTCAATTGTCATACTCTTCTGTCTATATTCTTCGTTGTCCTTTTCAAAGCTCTCAACCTGTTTGATAGCATCCTTTAACTCAGCCAGCCTCTTCTCCTTCTGAGCCTTGTCAGCCTTCAGTGTAGAGATATTACTATTTAAATAGAACGTGAAGACACCCAGCACGATGATTGTTATCACAGTGATTATGGCCCCCGGAATGATAACGGCCTGAAGTGGCATGGCCTTCTTTAAGCGCCTCTCTTTCAGGAGATTGATCCTTATCATCTATCTCCTACCCTCCTTAATGCCAGACCCACTGCAATAGAAACGATAGGGCCTATCTTCTTAAGATAACCTTTATCAAAACCATCAGGTATTTGTATATTTGTGAAGGGGTCGACAATCCTCACATCCACACCAACCCGTTCTGATAGTAAAGCAGGAAAGTCCTTAATCAATGCACCACCTCCGCTGAGCACTATATCTTTTATCTCCTCATGACCTACTGAACTCCTGAAGTAGTCAATTGAACGGGATATCTCTGAGATGATCTCCTCAGAGGCTGATATCATCACAGAGGCAACATCCTCCTGGGAGACACCCTCTATGGTTTCACCCTGTTTTAACCTTTCTGCATCATCATATGAAAGGGTAAACTCCCTCTGTAATGCCTCTGTAAGGATGTTGCAACCAACTGAACTGTCCCTTGTAAAGACAGAGTATCCACCTTTGAGGACATTAAGATTTATCATGCTCGCACCCACGTTAACGAGTGCAACATTTTCATTTGGCTTGATCTCGTAATTGACCTCATACATATTTTCAAGGGCAAATGCATCAACATCAACAATAACAGGGTTAAGATCCGCATCCCTCACTACAGAGACATACTCATTTATCTTGTCCTTCTTAACAGCCACCACAAGCACATCCATCTGATTGCCCTCTTCCCTGAAACCTATTATCTGAAAGTCGAGATTGACATCATCAATATCAAAAGGTATATACTGCTCTGCCTCAAACTTTATTGATTCGCTCAATTCCTCTTCAGTCATCTGAGGTAGGGGAATTCTCTTTGTGATTACAGAGGAATGGCCTGAGACACCTATGGATACATCCTTTGCCTTGATATTGGAGCTTGTGATTAAATCCTTTATGGCATCAACTACCCTCGGGGCATCGAGGATAGAACCCTCGACTATCAACTCAGGCTGGAGAGAGGCAATACCGACATGCTCTAATTGATATCCACCACTAACATCCTTAAGTTGAACAACCTTAATATTCCTGGAACCTATATCCAGACCTATTATGCCTTTTCTCTTAAATATCATTAAGATAATGAAATCAAAAAAAACACTTATTGTCAAGTAAAAAATTAATCTATTGCTATCCTCACCTCATAATCACGGTGTTCTGATACCCATAAATTAGTTTATAAAAACCTTGAAAGATGTGATTCAAATCACACATTCACTTGCTCCAGAAATGAGGTACAAATAAAACAATAACAGTGTATATCTCGAGTCTTCCAACAAGCATGCATATGATCAGTATCCACTTCCCCAAGGTTGGTATTGTGGAATAATTCTCTGCAGGGCCTGCATCACCAAGGGCAGGACCAACATTTGACATTGCAGAGACAACCGTGCTTGCTGATGTAATAATATCAACACCCAATGCGGTCATAAATAACACTGCAAAGACAGATATTAGGAGAAAGAGGAAGAGAAACCCCCATATCCCGCCAAGGGTTTCTTTGGAAACACTTTTACTGTCCAGCTTGAGCACACTCACTGCATGGGGATGAATTAGATGATAAAGTTCACGATATGCCTGCTTGAACATCAATAGAACCCTTACCTGCTTCATGCCTCCCCCTGTTGAACCAACCATCCCACCAAAGAACATGAGACAGAGCAGAAGCATCTGTGAAAGTGCTGGCCATTTTTCATAGTCAGCGGTTGCATAGCCTGTGGTTGTTATTATAGAGACAACCTGAAAGGAAGAATATCTGATAGCATCAGAAAATGAATATCCATTAGAAAGCATGATGTTTAATGAGACAATGATGATTGAGACGATTATTACAGAGCAGTAAAATTTAAATTCAGTGCTCTTTGCAAATCTCCAAAACTGCCCCTTTATGGCATAAAAATGTAATGAGAAATTGATACCTGCAAGAAACATGAAAAAGGTAATAATCATATCTATGTAGCCATCCTGGAAATAGGCTATGCTCACACTCTTTGTCGAAAATCCTCCTGTAGCCATTGTTGTAAATGAATGAGAGAGTGCATCAAAGGGGCTCATGCCACATAGCATCAAAAGGATAGCAAGAACACCTGTCAATCCTGCATATACATACCATAGTGACTTTGCCACATCAAGTATCCTCGGCCTTATCTTCTCGATCCCTATCTCTGGAACCTCAGCCTTAAAGAGTTGCATACCACCTACACCCAACATAGGAAGTATTGCAATCGACAGTAAAATTATTCCCATTCCACCTACCCACTGTGTGAGACTCCTCCACATCAGGATGCCCTCTGGTAGGGTCTCGAGTCTGCTGAAGACAGATGCACCTGTAGTTGTAAAGCCTGCCATTGACTCAAAATATGCATCTGTAAATGAAGGAGAGAACCCTGAAAAGATATATGGAAAAGAGCCGTAAAGAGACATAACCAACCAGCTTATAGTAACAACAGCAAAGCCATCCCTGTGCCTGAGTTCCGCCCCTCTTTGACTCCTTGTCAGTAAATAAAGGATTGCGCCTGATGCAGATGTTAGAATCAGTGAGAAACCAATTGCAGAGACAGCCCCATCAGCGTAGACGAAAGATATTAGAAGAGGGCATACCATAAAGACCGAGCAGAATATCAATACAATACCAACGAGGTTAAAGACAAGGCCGATATTCATTGAAGGAGTCTTTCTACCTGTTTTATGGACTCTTTGAGGGTAAATATAATCAGCTTATCGTTTTTAAGAATCCTGTCACTCCCAGAAGGGATGATCACATCATTATTCCTTATGATTGCACCTATTAGTGTCCTCTTAGGGAGTTCAACCTCATGAAGGGTCTTTCCAATAAGTACCGAACCCTCCCCTGCCTCTGCCTCCATTATCTCTGCCTTACCCTCTGCAACAGTTGTAAGAGATATTATATTGCCAGCCCTCACGTATTTTAGGATTGTGCTTGCAGTAATCAACCGTGGGCTCAGGACAGCATCTATCCCGAGGCTATCTGCAAGCGGAAGGTAATCTGTCCTGTTGACAATGGTTATAACCTTCTTCACGCCAAGCCTCTTTGCAAGCAGAGAGGACATTATATTAACCTCTTCATTGTTGGATATGGCAACAAAGACATCCATGTCCTTTATGTTTTCCTCCTCCAGCAACTTCTGGTCTGAACCATCTCCATGGAGTATTACACTCTTTTGAAGGGCGTTAAGAAGAAACTTACACCTTTCGGCGCTCTTCTCTATAACCTTCACGCTTATATCTCTTGCTTCCATAGTCCTTGCCACGTAATAACCTATCCTGCCTCCACCTGCCAGCATGATTCTTTTAACAGGCATAAAGACGCCACCTATCCTCCTACAGACTGCCTCGATATCCTCAGCCTTGAGGGCAAGAAATATTATGTCATCTTTTTTAAGGATATCATTACCTGAAGGGATTATGATCTTCTCACCCCTTTTTATAGCACCTATTATGACCTTTGGGCTTGTTAGATTGAGTTCCCTGAGTGTTCTGCCGAGTAACTCAGAGTCTGATGGGACCCTGAAACCGACGACCTTCACCTTTCCAGTTTCAAAATCTTCAACATCTGCTGCAAAGGGGACATCAAGAAGACGGATTATTGCCTTTGCTGCTTCAACCTCAGGACTTATTGCTGGGTTTATGCTCAGGCTCTGCAGAAGGGTGTCGTTGCTGATATATTCAAGGTTTCTGATCCTGGCAACACTCCTTGGTATCTGGAACATAACCTTGGCAACAAGGCAGGCTATCATGTTTGTCTCATCTATATCCGTTACAGCAAGTAGTATATCCGCATCATCAGCCCCTGCCTCTTTAAGTACTGATGGTGAACCACCCTCTCCTTCAATCACTGCAACATCAAGCCCTTCAGAGATCCTCTTAATCTTCTCCTTGTTCCTGTCAACAACTACCACATCCACCCCCTCTGCAGAAAGAAACCTCGCTATCTGAAACCCAACCTCTCCTGCTCCAACAATAATCACCTGCATGGTGACAATTATATCACAGAAAAAATAAGAAATGAAAAATAAAGGAATAGTGTTTATTGATTTTGATACTAATATTTTCTATTATATTATCAGTGTAAACCATCAACTGTTAACCGTTAACTAAATTGGGCGATTAGCTCAGGGGGAGAGCGCTGCCTTCACACGGCAGAGGTCGGTGGTTCGAAACCACCATCGCCTACCAAAAGAACAAAGGAAAAGGGAACAGGCTACTTTTTTTGTGCTGTAATTAATTATGCCACAAATTGTAAGGGGTCTTGCAAATGGATTGTTCTATCATGTCCAATGTTAGTAACAATTACTTTGAAGCCAAAAATAACAGGTAGTTGATTGTTGCCAATGGTCGGAGCAAGTCAGGCAGGATGTCTGAGCTATTCTCGTTGTATCGGAGAACCTACTTAAAAATTAGATTTCTACAAAAGATATATTGAGCCAACTTGATTAGATTTCTTCAAAATTTGTGTATACCATAATTACATAATCACACAGGATTCAGGTTTAAACTTTTTGGACTGTGTTTTGTCATTTGATGGTAACCTAATTAAAAAGTAGGTTAATGTCATAGGCAAAGAATAATGTCTGTTATACCAAATTGTTGTGTATTTTTGCTTTCTCTTAAAGTTTGCTGTATCATACTTTTAAGGATGACGCAGGATTCAGGATTCAATATGTTGTTCAGGTTAATGGCTATCTTTGAAGATCAAGAATCCATAAATCGAAAAGTTTCAGCAAGATTCAGCGATGTATGCTACAACCAAGGATAGAATTGGTAAATACCTCCACGAAGTACTGGAAGGGGGATAAATGTTCAACGCTTTCAAGCAATATGAAAAAACTTACAAATCTATGCTGACGGTTTGGAAAATCTGGTAAAGATTTAGTAACAGGTCAACATGGAGAAAATCCTTATTGTAGAAGACAAGGACTCTATGGCTCAGATGCTCAGGCAGGCACTTGAGCTTGAGGGCTATGAGGTCGTTATTGCAAAGGATGGCATAGATGGTATAAGGAAGCTGAAGGACTCAAGGATTGATGTTGTCCTTACTGATCTTAAACTTCCCCAAAAGGATGGTCTTGAGGTACTGAAGGCATCAAAAGAGGAAAACCCTCTCGTGCCTGTCATAGTTATGACAGCCTATGCCACTATTGACCATGCGGTTAGTGCCATGAAGCTTGGGGCTTATGACTTTATAACAAAACCTCTTGATATAGACCATCTTTTACTGCTTATCAGAAGGTCACTCAGCAATCAGAGGCTTATTACTGAGAATATCCTCTTGAGGTCTGAACTGTCAGACCATATTGGCATGCCAGCGATTATAGGTAAGAGCCCTAAGATGCTTGAGGTAGCAGAAAATATACAGAGGGTAGCATCTACAAAAACAACCGTCTTACTTCTTGGTGAGTCAGGTACAGGAAAGGAACTCTTTGCAAGGGCCATACATTATCTCAGCCCCAGAAAGGGCAAACCCTTTGTGCCGATAAACTGCGCTGCCATCCCAAGAGAATTGCTTGAGTCAGAACTCTTTGGTCATGAGAAAGGTGCCTTTACAGGTGCGGAAGAAAGGAAGCTTGGCAAGTTTGAGCTTGCATCAAGTGGAACCGTTTTCCTTGACGAGATAGGCGAGATGGATATGGCACTGCAGTCAAAGCTCCTGAGGACACTACAGGAGGCTGAGATAGAAAGGGTTGGCGGAACAAAGCCCATTAAGGTGGATGTGAGGATAATTGCAGCAAGTAATAAGAATCTGCAGGAGGCGGTTGCAAACAATAAATTGAGGGATGATCTCTACTATCGCCTCAGCGTCTTTCCGATTACAATACCACCGTTGAGAGAGAGAATGGAGGATATACCACTTTTAGTTGAGCACTTTATATCAAAGTATAATAGAGAGATGAATATGCAGAAGGGTGGGATTACTGATGATGCTATGAAGGTTCTTATGGATTATGACTGGAAGGGGAACGTAAGAGAGCTTGAGAATGTTATCGAAAGGGCGATGATACTCAGTGATGGAGAGATGATAACCTCTAAGGAAATAAGCCTTGTGCCTGTTTCCACACCATCAATGGAGTTTTCTGTTGATGGTACACTTGATGAGGTGGCAAAGACTGCCCTGAGAATCGCTGAATCAAGAAGGATCAAGAAGGCACTCCAGGATACTGGTGGTAACAAGACCAGGGCAGCAGAGGTTCTCAAGGTAAGTTACAAAACACTTCTTACAAAGATTAAAGAATACGGATTAGAAAGATGAGAGAGAATGTGGATATTCTATGCCTTCCTCACAGCCTTCTTTTTTGCCACCAGTGATGCCCTCACCAAGAGGGCATTAAGATCAAGGGATGAGTATTTTATAGCATGGATAAGACTTGTCTTTGCATTACCAGTACTTATAATTAGCCTCTTCTTTATCGATATACCGGTGCTCGACAGGACTTTCTGGATTGCAACCCTTATAGCCTTGCCCCTGGAGATTACAGCCATAGTCCTTTATACAAAGGCATTAAAGTCGTCACCACTTACCCTTACTATGCCTTTTCTCTCTCTCACACCTGTATTTCTGATAGGTATCTCCTATCTTATAGTTGGCGAAAGGGTAAGCCTTCAAGGTGGCGCAGGGATTCTTTTCATTGCCATAGGAAGCTACATACTCAATATCCATACCGCGGGAAGGTCGCTTATAGAACCCCTAAGGTCAATCCTCAGGGAAAAGGGCTCTGTTATGATGGTTATTGTTGCCTTTATCTTCAGCTTCACCTCTTCACTCGGAAAGATGGCCATAGTCCATTCCTCACCTGTATTTTTTGGCAGTTTTTACTTTATCCTTGTTACTATTCTATTCACACCTATTGCTATCGGTATGAATAGACAGGAGGTTTTTCTTAATAAGAGAGACATTGTTCACCTTATCCCAATCGGCGTTACCTATTCGTTGATGATTATATTTCACATGATTGCAATGAGCCTTACAAATGTTGCCTATATGATCTCGGTAAAGAGGATGTCTCTTTTCTTCAGCATACTCTATGGCTACATCCTTTTTAAGGAGGAGAGGATAGGGGAGAGGACAGCTGGCACATTGCTGATGTTTGCAGGTTTTGTGCTCATACTCCTGAGTACCGGCCACTGAACATCTACACCTTTTAATTATGCTATAATTCCATGATCTCATCATAAGGAGGGTTCTTGAAGGGAAAAGGCATAGTTTCACTGGTGAAGGAAAGCGTTCAATCTCTTTATCCCTATGAAGTCACTGAATATCCATGCAGTGTAAAGCTTGATGCAAATGAAAGTCCCTATTCTCCTTTTACTCCTCACTATCTCGCATCGAATATCAAAAAAATCCTCCAGAGAATGAATCGCTATCCTGACCCTGATGCAGGAGAACTGAAGGGCATTGTCTCAAGTATGTTCAGGGTAAGGATGGAGAATATCCTTCATGGCAATGGTTCTGATGAATTGATATATTATTTAATTACCACATTCGGGGGGCCTGTCATGTATCCTGTCCCAACCTTCTCGATGTATAGTGTTATAGCACAGGCACTTGGTGAGGAGAGGATAGAGATACCACTTAACAGTGATTTTGATCTTGATATAGATAGAATCCTTAAGGTAGTAAAAAGATACAGACCAAAGCTGATATTCCTCAGTTCTCCAAACAACCCCACAGGAAACTGTTTTTCTTCCGATAGGATTTTAAGAATAATTGAATCTACTTCTCGCTTCTCACTCGTGGTCATTGATGAGGCATATCAACCATTCGCTAATAAGAGGAGTTTTATATCCCATATCAGGAGACATAAAAACGTTGCTATCCTGAGGACTCTAAGCAAGATCGGACTTGCAGGCCTGAGGGTTGGTTTTATGATAGCTGACAAAGAGATTGTGAGGCAGGTGAATAAGGTGAGGCTACCATTTAACCTGAACTCCTTTTCACAGGCAATGGCAGAGATTGTATTAAGAGATAAAGGGATGGTTCAAAAAAATATAAAGGCGATAATATCTGAAAGAAAGAGACTATTTTCAGAGATGAGCAATATTACAGGGATTCATCCCTATCCCTCTGATGCGAACTTCATACTATTTAAAGTCAAAAATCCTGATAATGTATTTAACGGGTTGATAAAGAAGGGTATATTGATAAGGAATATGAAAGGCTCTGTTAATGGCTGTCTGAGGGTGACGATAGGAACACCTAAGGAGAATACAATATTTTTAAAGGTTCTTAAGAAATTATCTGAGGACACAGATAAAAGGAGGATATTAAATGCAGAGGGAAGCAACAATTGAGAGAAAAACAAAAGAGACCGATGTGAGGGTAAAGATTAATCTTGATGGCAAGGGCGAATATAGGGTCAATACCTCTATCCCATTTATCGACCACATGCTGAGTCTTATGTCAAAGCATGCGCATATAGACCTTGAGGTTGAGGCAAAGGGGGATACCGAGGTTGATTATCATCACCTCATTGAAGATATCGGTATCGTTATTGGAGAAGCCATAAAGAAGGCGATTGGAGAAAAACAGGATATAAGGAGATATGGCGAATCCCTCACACCCATGGATGAAAGCCTTGCACAGATAGCAATAGACCTAAGCGGAAGACCATATCTCGTCTATAAGGTCAGGACACCAAGGGCAGGGGTGAGGATAAAGGATATAGCGGTCTCTCTATTTGAAGACTTCTTCAGGGCACTCACAAACCATGCAGGTATGAATCTCCATATACTCCTGCATCATGGGCGTGACCCTCACCATATCTTTGAGGCTATCTTCAAGGGCTTTGGAAGGGCACTTCAAAATGCGGTCTCTATTCATCAGAAGAAGACAGGTATACCATCAACAAAGGGAAGGCTATAGCCCCTTTGATTAAAAGCCTTTTCAATATGGCATATGGTATACAGGAGATGCTAATATCTTCATAATGAGAAAGACAATCTATCTGATTCTCTTTATATTATTTTTAGCACAGCCATTGTATGGAGAAAGCCAGCCATTAAGGTTGAGGATGGGCCATCACAAGGATTTTCTAAGAATCGTGCTGGAAGGTGCAAAGCCTTTATTAGATGAGGCCATAGTGAATCAGAAGGCAAAGGATATTCTTGTCACCTTTCCTAATAGGGAAATCTCAATAGAGGTTGAAGGTGGGTTAGAGGTTCCATATAAGAAGGTCGGAGTGGATGCCATCCTCTTTTCACCTGGAAACTTCAGGGGCATGAAAGTCTTTACACTAAGCCATCCGGACAGGCTTATAATAGATGTCTATCTTCAAGGTATTAAAAGGAGGGATGAAACAGAGTTACGTAAGTTAAAAACAGTAATTATTGACCCGGGCCATGGTGGGTATGAATATGGACTTGTAAGAAATGAACACAGGGAAAAGAGTGTGGTGCTTAACATAGCTAAAAAGCTTGCAGTTATTGTTGGAAGAGGCAGCACAAGGGCTATACTTACAAGGGAGAGTGACCTATATATGCCGTTGAGTGAAAGGGTAAAATTAACAAGTGAGAGAGATGCCGATGTCTTCATCAGTCTGCATATCGGGAATCATGATAAAATAATTATTTATGTACCTGTAATCACAGAATCTGTTCCCCCTTACATACAGGAATACCTCGTTAACAGGGGACAGGGGGAGTATCTTGATAAGACCTTAACCCTTGCGAGGGTCATCAATAAGGCTATGGCCTCTGACTTTGGAGAGGAAATGGTGGTAATGAAACCCCTTCCATATACCATGCTCTCAAGGATAGAGGCTGCTGCCGTGATGATAGAGTTACCCTCATTTGAGAGTGTTAATTATACAGAGGAGCTTAAATCCCACATTGCACACATGATACACAGGGGGCTTTATATTTATGAAGAGGTTTCAGCAGATTAAAGGGAATAACCTTAAAAGACCAAAGCCGAGGAGGAAGAAGAGGTTTTCATCCCTTACATTCTTCTTTCTTTTAATAATCATTTTTATGGTTAGCACAGGTATAAGTTATATATATTTCAAGCCAATATTAGCCTTTAAACCTTCAACTATTAAGAAGGGTATTGATAAGACGACCAAAAAATCGGATGGGGATACTGATGTGCGTACACCTCATAGACTATACAAGTCAGAGATCTGGTATGATGCAGGCCTTGAAAGGGCAAGAACGATTGTTACAATAGAGGATGTGATAAGGGATTATATAAAACCATACGGGATAAAACTCCTTGACCTTTATATGGACAGGCAGGGAATAGTCTATATTGACCTCGGTGATGAGATAAGGAAAAACTTCGAGGGAGACGCTGGGAAGGAATACAGCTTTATTGCAGGTCTATACAGCAGTATCAAAAAGAGTGTAAGGAACATCTCAGCTATAAAACTCCTGATAGATGGCAGGGAGGCGGAAAGCATAGGCGGTCATATCGATATCTCAAGACCAATAGGAGGAGAGCTTGCGATCCAGCAGTGATGAGAGGCCAATAGGTATATTTGACTCAGGGGTTGGTGGTCTTACTGTTATGAAGGAGATAATTAATGAACTGCCAGGGGAGTCCATCGTCTATCTTGGTGACACTGCAAGGGTTCCTTATGGTATAAGGTCATCCGAAACTGTCCTCAGGTATTCTTGTGAGAATGCAGGGTTCTTAACCTCAAAGTGTATAAAACTTCTTGTCATAGCCTGTAATACCTCATCCTCTGTGAGTCTTCAACCGCTAAGGGAGATGTTGAATATACCTGTGGTTGGTGTGATTGAGCCAGGGGCAAGGGCAGCGATTGCCTCAACAAAGACCAAGAGGATAGCGGTTATAGGCACGGAGACAACGATCAGGAGCAACGCCTATGAACGAGCCATAATGGCAATTGATGGGTCAGTAAAGATTAAGGGTATTGCCTGTCCTTTATTTGTCCCTCTTGTTGAAGAGGGCTGGCTTGATGGAGAGGTGGTAAGGCTTGTTGTAGAAAGATACCTTTCACCATTAAAATACGATAACTTTGATACCCTTGTGCTTGGCTGTACTCATTATCCTATGATAAAGGATGTTATAGCTGGGGTGGTCAAGGCTAATCTCATAGACTCTGCAGTGGAGACAGCAAAAGAGGTGAGAAAGATACTCAAAGATAACAATATGCTTAACAATACGGATAAACCGCCCTTAAGGGAATTCTTTGTTACTGATTTTCCTGAGAAGTTCAAGGAGATGGGTAGAAGGTTCCTTGGGCATGAAGTTATAAACGTTTCAAAGATAAGCCTCGGAGGTGAATGAATGCGTCCTGATGGAAGAAAGCCTGATGAACTGAGAGAGATCAAAATAACAAGAAACTTTTTAAAGACCGCTGAGGGCTCTGTCCTTATTGATGCAGGTGATACAAGGGTCATATGCACTGCTTCTATTGAGGAGAAGGTGCCGCTTTTTTTAAAGGATCAGGGTAGAGGATGGATTACTGCTGAATATTCAATGCTCCCACGGGCCACATCCACAAGAACAGTAAGGGAAGCCACAAGCGGTCGCGTCGGAGGCAGGACTCATGAGATACAGCGACTCATCGGGAGGGCAATGCGTTCGGTTGTTGACCTCAATGCCCTTGGTGAGAGGACTATATGGCTTGATTGTGATGTCATACAGGCTGATGGTGGAACACGAACGCTCTCTATTACAGGGGCATTTATTGCACTGAGGTTTGCTATAGACTATGCGCTTAAACATAAGATAATAGAGAGACAACCCATAAGAGGGTATGTAGCTGCTGTCAGTGTAGGTATAGTGGAAGGTGAGCCGAGACTTGATCTCACCTATATTGAAGACTCAACTGCAGAGGTTGATATGAACATCGTAATGACCGATTCGGCCAGATTCATAGAGATTCAGGGCACTGCAGAGACAAGGCCATTTGATAAGACACAGCTTGAAACATTGCTCAACCTTGCAGAGTCGGGGATAAGACAGATTATATCCATACAGAAGAAGGCACTTGGAGAGGATAAATAATCCTTGAATCATTTTTACTGAATTATGTATCCTGTTACATCATTATGCAATACAGAAGCATAAAACAGTGGCCTGAGGATGAAAGGCCCCGCGAGAGGCTTCTTAAATTTGGTGCCTATACCCTGAGCACTGCCCAGCTTCTTGCAATAATACTCAGGACTGGTGGGAAGAATAAAACAGCCATTGAGCTTGCAAGAGAACTGACCCTTCACTTCAACAACCTCAAGGAGATTGAAGATGCATCACCTGCGGAGTTTTCAAATATCAAAGGCATGGGCAATGCAAAGGTCGCACAACTTAAGGCAGCCTTTGAGCTTGGAAGGAGACTCCTTCAGTCTGATAAAGAGATGCTGTCACGCTGTGCATTCAAAAATAGTTCTGACGTCTATGAATACTACAGGCCAAGGCTTTTTGGCCTGAAGAAGGAGAGGTTCATATGTGCAATGCTTGACAGCAAGAATAGGCTGTTTAAAGAAATGCAGGTCTCTGATGGAACGCTTACATCATCACCTGTTCATCCACGTGAGGTTTTTAGATACGCAATAAAGGAAGCGGCCGCCTCTGTGCTTTTTATCCATAACCATCCAAGCGGAGATCCAAACCCAAGCAGAGAAGACCTTGCTATAACAGAGCGTCTTGTTGAGACCGGCAGGATAGTGGGTATCAATGTGCTTGACCATGTAATAATATCAGATAGCAGATATATAAGTCTTAAAGAGAAAGGATATTTTTAGAATACAGGAGGCAAGATGGCAAAGGTTCAGAGGGCACTGATCAGTGTTTCAAACAAAGAAGGCATAGTGGAATTTGCTCAGGGTCTTAAGGCACTCGGTATCGAGATAATCTCAACAGGAGGCACTGCAAAGGCACTGAAGGAGGGGAACATTGAGGTGAGGGATGTGTCAGACTATACAGGCTTTCCAGAGCTTCTTGGTGGGAGACTGAAGACACTACATCCAAAGATACACGGTGGCCTGCTATGGAGAAGGGAAAGTGAGAAGGATAGAAAGGAGATAGAGACAAATGACATAGAGTCAATAGATATGGTGGTTGTAAATCTCTATCCCTTTGAAGAGACCGTATCAAAACCTGATGTCAGTTTTGAAGAGGCCATTGAGAATATAGATATTGGAGGGCCTACAATGCTGAGGTCTGCTGCAAAGAACTTCAGGGATGTTGTTGTCATTGTTGACCCTTCTGATTATCCTGCGGTTTTGAATGAACTGAAGACTAATGATAATGAGGTCTCTGTTGAGACAAAATACAATCTTGCAAGAAAGGTGTTCTCACATACAGCGAGGTATGACACACTGATCTCTGAATACCTGAACAGACAGGCAAAACAAAGGGAGGCATTTCCTCAATTTCTCAATCTCAGCTTTCTCAAACTCAATGACCTTCGTTATGGAGAAAATCCCCATCAGAAGGCAGCTATATACAGGGATCCCCTCTATACAGGACTTTCCATCGTTGATGCTAAGATACTGCAGGGTAAGGAGATGTCCTATAACAATTATCTTGACGCAAGCGCTGCGCTTGAACTTGTAAGAGAGTTTGATGAACCATCATGTGTTATTGTAAAACACAACAATCCCTGTGGTGTTGCAGTTGGTGAGACAATCCTTTCTGCCTATAAAAAGGCACTTGAGACAGACCCTGTTTCAGCATTTGGTGGTGTTATAGCCTTAAATAGAACACTTGACCCTGCTACCGCTGAGGAGATAATCAATCTCTTTGTCGAGATAATCATTGCATCCTCCTTTGACCCTCTTGCATTGAAGCTTCTGAGTAAGAAACCAAATATCAGACTCCTTGAGATGGACATTACCAAGCCCCCTACAGGCTATGATATGAGAAAGGTTCAGGGTGGGCTCCTTGTTCAGGAAAAGGACACAGGCATGATAGAAGACTTTGAATCCCTCAAGGTCGTAACAAAACGAAGACCAACAGATGATGAGCTTGCTGCCCTTGCCTTTGCATGGAAGGTTTGCAAGCATGTCAAATCCAATGCCATAGTCTATACATCAAAAGACCAGGCACTTGGAATAGGAGTTGGCCAGACAAGCAGGGTTGATGCAGCTAAGCTCGGTGCAATGAAGGCGCTCAAGAGCCTTGAAAAATCGGTTGTTGCATCTGATGCATTCTTTCCTCACAGGGATGGGATAGACTTCATTGCAAAAGTTGGTGTTACAGCCATCATCCAGCCAGGTGGCTCTATAAAGGATGATGATGTCATAGCAGCAGCAGATGAATACAAAATGGCGATGGTCTTTACAGGCATGAGACATTTCAGGCATTAAGACACAGATGAACACAGATTATTACAGGTTTATCGGCATCACCATCGCATTTTGTCTGTAATCATCTGCATCTAAAGGAGGATAATTGAAGGTTCTTGTTATCGGCAGTGGTGGCAGAGAGCATGCCCTTGTCTGGAAGCTCAGTCAGAGTTCAAGGGTGGGTAAGATATTCTGTGCCCCTGGTAATGCAGGTATTGCGGAGATTGCTGAATGTGTTGAGATAAAGGCTGATGATGTAGATAGTCTTTTGAATTTTGCTAAATATGAGGGAATTGACCTGACCGTTATAGGACCGGAAGCACCCCTTACAAAGGGTATCACCGATGTCTTTGTCAAAGAGGGCAAGAGGATATTCGGCCCTCATTCATCAGGTGCAAGGCTTGAAGGAAGCAAGGTCTTTGCAAAGGACTTCATGCTTAAATATGGCATACCAACCGCTGAATATAAGACATTCACATCCTATCTGCATGCAGAGGAGTATATAAGGCTCAAGGGAGTGCCTATTGTCATAAAGGCAGATGGACTTGCAGCAGGTAAAGGCGTGATTGTTGCAGAGACAATGGATGACGCTATTTCCGCATTGAGGATGATAATGAAAGAAAGGGCATTTGGTGATGCAGGTGAAAGGGTTGTGGTTGAGAAATGTCTAAATGGTGAAGAGGCATCATTCATGGTACTTATAGATGGTAAGACGATAGTTCCACTTGCATCCTCACAGGACCATAAAAGGGTATTTGACGGTGACAAAGGACCCAACACAGGAGGAATGGGTGCCTACAGTCCAGCCCCTGTTATAACCCGAGAGATAGAGGCAAAGATAATGAAGACCATAATGGGTCCACTCATGCAAGGACTTAAAAGGGAGCAGATAAATTACAGAGGCGTTCTCTATCTCGGACTCATGATTTGTAACGGGATACCATATGTCCTTGAGTTTAACTGTCGTTTCGGGGACCCGGAGGCACAACCTGTGCTAATGAGACTGAACTCAGATCTCTTTGACATGCTTAGGGCAACGGCTGAGGGAAAATTACGGAATATAAAAGTGGGATGGAAACAGGATGCCTCTGTGTGTGTGGTTATTGCATCCAATGGTTACCCAGGTGAGTATGAAAAGGGTAAACCCATAAAAGGGCTTGATTCTCTTAAAGGAAAGAAAGACATTATGGTCTTTCATGCAGGCACCAGTCTCAATGAGAATGGAGAGTTCATTACATCAGGAGGAAGGGTCCTCGGTGTCACAGCCCTTGGTGAAGATATAAAGACTGCAAAGGAGAATGCATATAAGGCAATAAAGAAGATTCATTTTGAAGAGATGCATTATAGAAAAGACATAGCTGATAAGGCAATAAAAAGATTAAGCCATTGAGCTGATTATCAATAATCAAAGAGGAAGTGACATGAAACCAAAGGTCTTAATAATTATGGGTAGTGATTCTGACATGCCTGTGATGCAGGAGTCTGCAAATATCATGAAGGAGTTTGGTATACCATATGAGATCACTGTTTCTTCTGCTCACAGGAGCCCTGAAAGGACAGTGAGGATTGTAAACGAGGCTGAGAAAAATGGCGTAGAGGTTATTATTGCAGGTGCTGGAAGCGCAGCCCATCTTGCAGGTGTCATAGCGTCACACACCGTAATCCCTGTTATAGGCGTTCCGATTGACTCATCGCCACTCAAGGGGGTTGATGCCCTTTATTCAACAGTCCAAATGCCCCCGGGCATACCTGTCGCAACAATGGCTATTGGAAAGGCAGGTGCAAAGAATGCTGGACTCTTTGCAGTGCAGATACTCATGGCAAAAGATAAGACCCTATCAACAGCACTGAGGGCATACAGAAAAAAGATGGCAAGGGATGTTGAGGAGAAGGCAAGAAATATAAAGGCAGATTAGTTAGGCTGAGATGGAGATAAACTACGGGGTATTCAAGTTTACCATAATACCCTCTGAGCCTTTGATACTCCCTCTTTTCAAGGGCTCAACCCTGAGGGGAGGCCTTGGCAATGCCCTCAAAAGAGTTGTATGTGCCCTCAAAAATAACAATTGTGCTAACTGCATCCTGAAGGAGAAATGTGTTTACTCCTATGTTTTTGAAACCCCACCACATCCAGATACAAAAATAATGCGAAAATATACAACGGTGCCTCATCCTTTTATAATTGAACCACCACCTGAAAGAAAGAGAGGTTATACGCCTAAAGATGCGATAACATTTGGGCTTACCTTGATAGGCAGGGCAATTGATTATCTTCCATATTTCATCTATACCTTTGACGAACTTGGAAAGATAGGCATTGGTAAAAGAAAGGGGAAATATGAATTGAGAGAGGTTAGAGGTCAGGAGTCAGAAGTCATTTATTCCTCTGATACAAAAACCCTCAAACCATTTATGCCGTCAATAATGGCATTCCCACGAAAGTGGGAATCCAGTTTAAATTTTGATTCTTCTAACTCCGAACTCCTAACTCTAAACTTTATAACCCCTACCCGCATCATTTACAACAGCCATCTCACCATTGACCTCGAATTCCATATGCTCATAAGACAATTACTGAGAAGGATTTCCCTTCTTTCATATTTTCACTGCGGTATTGATACATCCGAATGTGATTTCAGGGGGATAATCGAAAAATCAAAAGAAGTGGCAGTGAAAGAGCGAAATTTAAAATGGTATGAGTGGGAGCGATACTCTGCCCGGCAGGATACAAGGATGAAGATGGGAGGGTTTGTAGGGAAGATAACTTTTGAGGGCGATATTAAGCCTTTTATGTCGTTTATTAGGGCAGGTGAGATTTTGCATGTAGGAAAGGGAACAGCATTTGGATTGGGGAAATACGAGATAAAATAGAAATCACATCTGTCCAAAATAAAGATTAAGATTTTAGAATATCTTAGACAGCAATGAATAGAAATATTTCTGAAATATTGTTTTTCTATAATTTGTAGCAGAGAAATGCTATAGTTTCTCCATGAGAAGAACAGGATACAGAGAAATATTTATCTTCATTGCAGGATCCACACCACAGGTAATAACAGAGACTATTTATGCCCTTGCAATGAAAAAGCCCCCCGTATATCCTGATGAGATTTACATCATCACCACAACTAAAGGTAAAAAGATGGTTGTAGATGCACTGATTAATAAAGGTATACTGGAAAACCTTGTAGATGAATATCATCTGCCTTTATGTCCGTTGAAAGAAAGTTCTTTTGTTATACCCAATGATGCAGAAGGGAATCCTTTGAATGATATACGTAATGCGAGAGAAAATGAAGTCATGGGAGATTTAATAACATCCTTTATCAGGGAGAAAACAAAAGACCAATCAACACGGCTTCATAGTTCAATTGCAGGCGGAAGAAAAACCATGTCATTTTATCTTGGCGCAGCTATGCAGCTTTTCGGAAGACCATGGGATAAACTTTATCATGTGTTGGTCAGCTCTGAATTTGAATCAAATCCTGAATTTTTTTATAAATCAAAAAAAGACAGAATTATCAAGGTTAACAGGAAAATACTCCACACCAAAGACGCAGAAATCACCCTTGCAGAACTGCCGTTCATAAGATTGAGTAATAAACTTTCCTTAGGGGGAGTTAGCTTTAAGGAACTCGTCAGAGAAGGCCAGAAAGAGATAGACATGGCAATGATTCAACCTGAATTAAAAGTGAATCTTTCCGAAAGAACAGTAAAAATTGAAGAGAAGACGATCAAACTTACACCAATCAATTTAATGATTTATACAGCCTATCTAAGACATAAACTGAATCATTGTAAATACCCTGAAAGACCCTATTGTTATGATTGCACCGAATGCTTTCCATCACTTTACGAACTTTCAGCTAAACCTTCCATTGAAGAAATGGCAAAAGATTACATGAAGATGCATCCTTCAAGGGTAGAAGACCTCCTGCATAAATATAAGACAGGTTTAAGCGTAGATGTGATAAGACAGGCCATCAGCAAAATTAAAAGAGAAATTAAAGGACAGCTTGGCGATGAAACCCGCGCTTCTATTTATTCAATCACTACATCCATCAGGGGATATTCGAATACAAAACACGGAGTAAGAGCAGAAAAAGGAAAGATAAGAATTGAATGAAAGTATAAGTTAGATTATACTAATCGTGATTATACACATTTAAGGAGGTTTTTTGAAATTCGTAAACAGACAAAGTGAACTGTCTTTTCTTGAGAAGACATATCGCGATTCCGGTTTTCAGTTTGTGCCTGTCTACGGCAGACGGCGTATCTGCAAGACAAGGCTTATCCAAGAATTCATAAAAAACAAAAAAGCGATATGCTTTCTTGCCGACAGCGTTGCGGAAACAGAGCAGTTAAGAAACCTTGGCCGTATTACAGGAGAATACTTTAATGATTCTATACTTTTAGATGTGGGCTTTAAGGACTGGTATCAATTGTTTTCATATATAATTGAAAAACATGACAAGCGGTTAATAGTTGTAATTGATGAGTTCCCATATCTTGTCGGCTCAAATCCTGCGATATCCTAAATATTCCAGAAGGGGATAGATGAATAAGCGTGCCTGCGTATATTGAAAAGCTCAACCCAGGACACAATATATTTGCGAATATAGCCGAACTGATACTTGATAAAGGGATGTTTCTCCATAATGAGGTCGAATACATACTAAGGGAGGAACTGAGGGAACCGAGGAACTACTTTGTTATTCTCAAAGCCATTGCGCAGGGGAAAAGAAAGCTCTCAGAGATCATAAACGACACTGGTTTTGAAAAAAGCCTTGTCTCCAGATACCTCGATATACTCAGAGGGCTCAGGTTTGTCGAAAAAGACATACCGGCAACCGAAAAATATCCTGAAAAGAGCAAGCGGGGACTTTACAGACTGCATGACAAATTCTTCAGTTTCTGGTTTAAATACGTGTTTCCGAACAGAAGTAGGCTCGAAATTGGCAGGATTGACCATGTCTTAAAACTAATAAAGGATTCTTTCAATAAAAAAGTCGGAGAGGATGTTTATAAAGATCTTATGAGAAAGTCGGAACTTGTTGACTGGCATTATGGAAAAAGAAAAAACAGGTATGTTTTTTCAGCAAGAGCGGCTTTACACAAAGGATGGTCGAGCTTGCAGGGAAAAAGAACGTTTTGTTGATCTATAAAGATAAGGTCTTGAAACGCTGAAAGACTGTGAAAATATAAAGGGAAAATGGACATGGATAATTTTAATCAAAAAGAATATCAGACAGTGATTCTGGCAGCACTGCTACATGATGTAGGGAAGTTTATGAATAGGGGAGGCAATGTCAAAAGAAAACACCCTCTTTTCTCTGCTGATTATGTGTCAACGGATGCCTTTAAAAAACTGATTAAAGATGAGTGGATAAATTTATCGTTGCTAAAAACATTGGTTCAAAGGCATCATGAATATTTTAAAATGCCTGATGAGCTTTTGGTGCAGAAAATAGATGACCAACATACAAGGGCTCTGGCATATATAGTCAGCCGTGCTGACAGTTATTCGTCAGGCGAAAGGCTGGATGAAGAACCATCAGAATTGGATTTTAGAAATGCAAGATTAAGGTCTATACTGACAAGGGTGGATATAGGAAAGGGCGAGCCGATTCCGCGCTATTATAATTTACGCCGATTATCTCCAGAATCGACATTCCCTGTCGCAGAAGATGAACACACACAGTTAAACCATTACTATGACAAACTCCATAAAGAATTTGGAGAGGAGTTTGTTAATTTTAAGCCCAATAGTTTTGATGCATTATTTAACGGTTATCTCTCTCTATTTGAAGAATTTCTCTGGTGTGTTCCAAGCGATACAAGGGATAAATATAATGACATTTCTCTTTATGACCATCTTTCAACAACCTCTGCCATAGCAGCCTGTCTTTATCAGTATCACTCGGATGATTTTGAGGAAAAATCCATCATAGATGACAGCGTAGAAAAATGTATGCTTGTTGGTGGAGACCTTTCGGGTATTCAGAAATTTATATTTGAGATAGGCTCTACAAATCCCAAAAAATTAAGCAAGATTTTAAGGGGACGGTCTTTTTATTTGTCACTCTTAACAGAGGTAGCATCTCTAAAGATTTTAAGAAGGCTTCATCTGCCAATAAGTTGCCGTATTATGAATGCAGGTGGTAGATTTGTCCTGCTCGTTCCAAATACATCCTCTGTAAAAGAGGAACTTAAAAAACTTAAAGAAGAGATTGACTCATGGTTTTACAGGAGATTTTTAGGAAAGCTCTCTCTTAATATTGCATGGGGCATTACCCTATCAAGAGATGATTTTTCATCGGAGAGGTTTTCAAAGAAACAAAAAGAGTTATCAAATACACTGGAATTATCAAAGAAGAAAAGATTTAGCAATATTTTTATTAGTGGTTACATATCATTAAGAGAACCTATGAAAGAGGCATTTGAAGCCCTGCAAAAGGATGGAGAGGCCTGTGAATTTTGCAAAATATATCCCAAAGCCACTGGAGAGGAACGCTGTCAGACCTGTCTTGATTCGGAAAAGATAGGAGAGTGCATTGTTTCAGAACCATTAGCCTATTTCTATGAAGGCTTAAAGGATGGCGGAATAAATATAATAGACTATACTATTGTTTTTAAGGACAAAGGTAATGACTGGGTGCTGATTGAGAAGATTGGCGAAGGTAGCGTTAAGGGGAATAAGGGGTATATAAAACGGCGTATCTCAAACTATATTCCAATAAAACAAGATGGTGATATTGATTTAGAAAGCGAGAAGCCAGAAGAAGGTGATACTCTCTGCAGATACTGTGGAAGCCCTTGCAAGATTGATGGAGATGATAAAGAAGGCATTCCACCGAGAAAAGACCTTGTTAGAAATCATCTTACATTTCAATGTATATCAGCAGATTCGAGACGGAAAAATGATGGAAAGGGTGTTGACCACCTTGCTGTTATAAAGGCGGATGTGGATGACCTCGGATTTATATTCAGTCAGGGTTTAGGAGATGCCTTTTCCATCTCAAGGTATACGAGTCTATCAAGGATGCTTAATTATTTCTTCACAGGATGGCTGACTGACGAAATAAGAAAAAATCACAGAATGACTTATACTGTTTATGCAGGCGGTGATGACCTTCTCCTTATTGCTCCTTGGGAAGATGCCCTAAATCTTGGCAGTAAGATTGGCATGACATTCAAATCCTATGTTGGAGAAAATCCCAATATAACCATATCAATGGGTATAAACCTCATGCGTCCAAATAGTCCAGTTGGCTTAGTAACAGATGGGGCAGAGGAAAATCTTGAGAAGTCAAAGGAAGACAGAGAAAAGAATAGACTCACAGTTTTCAGCACAACTGTAAGATGGGATGAGTTTAACAGACTAAAAGGATTTATGGGAATTTTGAATAATGCCTTTAATGATAAAGATGAGAAGGTCAATGCCTCATTTCTTTACAGGCTGCTCAAATATCATGAAATGTATTTATCTTCTGAAAAAGGGTTTATTAAAGGACTTAAATTTCACTCTGCAATGTCAAGAGATGTAAGAAGAAATATTGAAAGAAAGGATAAATATGAGAACATCCTCAATCAAGAACTTGTAAATGCCTTACAACCATTATATGAGGTTGGGGAGGGGTTTGATAAAGATTTAATGAGTAATCTTAAGATTCCAGTCTTCTGGACGCTTTACAAAAATAGAGGAGGTGCAAAATGAGTATGGGAGGAGCCTTTAAAAAAGCAGGTTATAAAGGTGGAGGAAATCCGCAGAGACAACAACATGGACATAGTGCTGAGGGGGGACAATCAGGACAGACATTGAATTTACCGGAACTTATTTTTAGAGATGCAAATGGATATAGAAAGAAAGAACTATTTACAGAATACGCAGTAAAATATGCTGATGCAATGACGAAGATGACCCAGACGCAATTGAGAAAATACTACAACGAGGTAAAGGCATTGGAGGCAAGGGTTAAAGCAAATTCTGATTTCAAGGCAAACGAGGCTTTAATAGGGCTTTTAAAATCTAAGGTTGCATATGGAATGGCAAAAGAAAACGATAGGAATAAAAAAGAAGCCTTTAAAGTGCTTCTTCACATGACCGAACAGGGGATAGAATGGAGCACAAAGCCAGAATATTTTGAGGACTTTGTTCTGTTCTTTGAAGCGGTTATGGGGTTCTTTAAAGGCAAAGAAAGATAAAGAAAAATGGAGGTGCACATGAATCTCATATGTTACAAGACTATCACAGGCATAATTCATTGTGAAACTGGCTTACGGATTGGAGGCTTTTCAAATACCATTGAAATAGGCGGGCTTGATAATCCAATTATTAAGAATCCAGTAGATGAATGGCCTTACATTCCGGGTTCTTCTTTAAAAGGCAAGATGAGGTCATTGCTTGAATGGGATTTAGGTGTTGTTTCACCTAATGGAGACCCACACAGTTGTCAAGAGCTTCAGTGTATAATTTGCAGGATTTTCGGTAATAGCGAGGATGTAGAAAAAGGACCCTCAAGAGGAATATTCCGGGATGCTTCTTTAACTCCAGTTTCAAAAGGTGTTTTACAAAGGATGCGAGAGACTAAAGGATTAGTGTATGGTGAGATTAAGTATGAAAATAGAATTAATCGTTTAAAAGGCAAGGCAGAGCATCCCAGACCGATGGAGCGTGTTCCTGCAGGCACCGAGTTTTCATTTCGTATAGACTATCGCATTTTTGATATAAAAGATGGCGGGAAGATAGACCTTGATAACTTTCAGTGGCTTCTTCATGGTCTCTGGCTGCTTGAGCAGGATGCACTCGGTAGTTCAGGCAGCAGGGGATATGGACAGATAAAATTTGGAATTTATGACGCCAATAATACATTTATTCCAGGCAGAGTTTTTGTTGATAACAAGGAAGAAATAATAAAAGACCGCTATGAAGAGATTACAAAACAAGAAGAGAAGAAAAGGTGACAGCGATGGCAAGATACAGGATAATCATTAAGCCGCTTTCGCCTTTTCAAACACTTTTGCAGTCAGATACCATATTCGGACATATCTCCTGGGCATTGCGGTATTTGAAGGGCGAGAGTGAACTGTTAAAATTTCTGAACGGATTCAATGATAATACGGCACCTTTTGTTTTGTCTTCAGGTTTTCCAAAGGATTATCTTCCAATGCCGGTTTTGAGACCACTTTCATTAGAGGAAGAAGATGCATTGCAAAAACAATATAAAACGAAGCTTGAATTTGCCAGAGAAATGAAGACTCTCAAAAAGGTCTCTTACATCCAGACATCTACAATGGAAATACTTAAAAATGACCTCTCATATTACAATCTTTATACTAAACATCTGCTAGGCGAAATCCTTCTTGAAAATCCAAGGATTTCCAAAGTTGATGAGGTCTGGCACAATGCAAAAAATCGTTTGACAGACAGGGTTATAGAAGGAAAGTTGTTCTCAAAATCAGACATTTTTTATAATGAAGGTGCTGAACTTAATGTTTATGTTGAAGACAACTACTTTGGGGGAAAGGGTTTATGCGAGATTTTTGATTTTATCTCAAGGAGTGGTTACGGTGCTGATAAGTCTGTTGGTCGCGGGGCTTTTGAATATGAACTTTTGAATGGATGGGATTTGCCAGAAGCAGAAAATCCAAATGCCTTTATGACTCTTTCGCATTATCATCCCCAAGAAGGCGACTTCAAGGATGGTTTTTATGATATGACAACGAAATTTGGCAAGATTGGTGGTCATTGGGCTTCTGGTATAGATGGTGGTCCTTATAAGATGCCTCTCTTGATGCTAAATCCTGGCTCCACATTTTACTCTGACATTCATAAGTCCTTTTATGGCAGTTTAATTCCAAATGTTCATAAAAGGCAGGGCATAGTCCATTACGGGATAGCTTTACCAATGAAAGTGAGGGTTGTATGATGTATCCAAGGCAGGAAACTTATAAGATAAAGGCCGAGATACTAACGCCTGTTCACATTGGCGACGGTGCAGAATTAGAGCCTCTTGAGTATGTGATAAAGGATAACAAATTTTACAAGGTAAACCTTGAAGAATGGCTATCTACTCTATCGGAAGAAAAAGCAAATGAGTTTAAAAGGCTAACAGGCAGAGAATATGCACAAAAATCTGTCTTAACTGCATTAAGGCGGTTTGTTAGAGATAACATTGATATAACTAAATTCACAGAGTGGTCTTCAGATGTAAACGAGGCAGTTAAAAAAAGATATGAAGAAAGGTTTGACGCGCCTGAAAATCAGTTACCCATGTCTCCATTTATCAGAACTGCTAATAAACCTTTTCTTCCTGGTTCATCAATAAAAGGGGCAATCAGGACAGCATATCTTAACTTTTTGAAAAGAGGGACGGCAATAAGTGAAAGGGAAAGAGCAGATTTAGTTGAAGGTGAGTTGTTGAAAGCAATTAATCCTGGGAAAGAGGGGAAATCGCCAAGATTTGCAATTGATAAAGACCCATTCAGGGCTATTAAAGTCAAAGATATTTTCCTGCCGGAAAATTCTACATTTTTTGCAGAAGTCATAAATCATAATAAAAAGGATAATCGCATTAACCAAACATCCATTCAGATATTGTCTGAGGTAACTTATGCCAGTCTTATAGGAAAGCCTGTAACAATTGAATTAGAGATAAGCCTCGACAGAAAAATAATATCTCATCAAGATAGTGGAATAGACAGGATACCTAAAGATATTACAATTTTAAAAGCATGTGATGATTTTTACAAGGATGCACTAAAAGAAGAAAGGGAGAAATTTCTTGAGAATGCTATTGGCGGTGAAGGAATAAATAGGGCGTATCAGGAAATCCTTGATAATGTAAAAGACGGCTGTCTTTTCCGCCTCGGCTGGGGAAGCGGGCTTATCTCAATGACGATATCACAAGACTTGCGGACAGAGAAGAATTATGGGAAATCAAAACACCTTATCAATAATAAATACCCGATGGGATTTATAAAACTGTTGCCTAAATAGTGATCACACCCGGCTGGGCGGTGATGGAGGTGGTTGGGTAAAAAAAATTAAAAGCAGGATGTGGATATGGTTTTTGTTAGAATAGAGAAGATATAAATCAAGGAGGTGATAAGCATGCAGCAAACTTTAGCTAAGGTGAAAAATATAGAGAAGTTTATTCAGAAATATGGAGAAGATGTTGTTATTTCTCAGGCGATTGATAAGATGTTGCAATATAAAGTCCAGAAATATGACGAAGATATAAAAAGGCTTGATAGAGAATTAAAACGATTTGAACGGAAATACAAAAAAGACTCAACTGTATTTTTTAATGAGTTCAAGAAAGGCAAACTCGGCGATAAGATGGATTTTATAGAATGGGCTTCCCTTTATCAAATGCATAACAAACTGATTAGTAAAAAGACTGAGCTTGAAGGCATGAAATAAATGGTTGAAAGTTATTTCAACGACGTTGTTGGATGTCTTTTTATCAATCAGGCTATTTCTTCGTTCAAAATTTTAAGAAAAGAAGTTTCTGAGGAAGACGGATATATCCGCATCAAATGTAAGTTGTTAAATGGCGACATTCTTGAATTTTCTGAATATATTGTCATTCATAAAAATAAAGTAACCATAGAAACATACAGCTACCATTGGCAGAAAGCTGACGGAACCCTGATTAAGCGATGGGATAATGTTTCACAGTTTAAAGAAGTTGACACCTTTCCACATCATCTTCATCTTACTGAAAGTAAAGTTGTCAGCTCCCCAAAATTAACCCTTAAAAAGATTTTAGATGAAATAGAGAAAGCAATAATTGCTCATGATGAGTAATACAATTCCCTTTGTCTGGACGGTGATGGAGGTTGTAAATTGAATTTAAACTTTATAAATCTTCACTCCTGGTATCTGCTCAAAGTGCTTATCAAGGGTGAAGACATGGAGATTATGTTCAATGGCAATGGATGAAATAAAAATATCTGACAAAGGCAGATTCAATCCCTGTTTTTTTAGAGAGGCTGATATGTCTGCTGACTTCTGCCAGAGAGACTTTGACATCTCAACGTATTCGAGATTTAGAAGGGCTTCCAGTATCTTTGTTTTTTCATCTTCTGATTTCACTCCTTGCAAAAGCTCAAAAAGAACAATCCCGCATGTCCAGACAGAGTTTTCTATGAGAAGGGCTTCAAGTCTGTTGCCCGCCATAGATTTTGGTTTAAAAAAATCAACCCAGACACTTGTATCAGCAAGTATTTTACTTTTCAAGCGTTCTCTCCCTTTTTTTCTGAGCCTTCATCTCACGCTCCTCTTCCTTTTTCCAGTCATAATCAATCTGAATTTTCCCTCTAAGTGCAATCAATTCCTTGATTTTCTTCTGTCTGATAAATTCCTGCATCGCGATTGTGATAGCTTTTGTTTTAGATTTTTCTCCTGTAATCTTTTGCACCTTAAAAAGGAGTTCATCAGGTATGTTTAACGTTGCACGCATATTATGCACCTCCTTTATATGCTTTTATTATATGCAAAATATGCATGTTTGTCAAGGAAGAAGGAGCTAATGAAAAAGATTCTTGTATCTCTTATCAGTGAACAGACAGTTCCAAATGTTATAGTAGCTGAACACTTTATGCCAGATGTTTACTGGTTCCTTAGCACTAAACGTATGGAAAGTGAAGGCAAGAGGAGATGTGTTGAAAACGCTTTGATGCTGAAAAAGCATAATCTAACGCTGGGGAATACACTAATAAAGATTGTTGACCAAGATTCATTGGCTGACTGCATCGAAAAGATTGAAGAGATGATAAATATGGTAAATGAGGAATCAAGTTATATTGTAAATATCACAGGTGGTAACAAAATCATGGCTATTGCTGCCCTTGAGGTTTTCAGAGATATTGGAGAAAAAGTAATTATTGGATATGTTCCATTAAATAAAAATGATTTTATCCAGATTTATCCAAGGAAGAAACCGTTAAGAGTTCATGAAATTTCAGCCCGTCTAAGTGTAGAGGAGTATCTTTCTTGTTATGGTTTTGAGATAAGAAATAAAGGGCAGATTCAATCCAGCATATCTACTGCCATTAGAAGGGAGCTTCTTTCACGATGGATATTAGATAATTATGAGGAGCTAAAAGGAATGCTTAGATTTCTATATAAAAACATTGGCAATAAAAGAAATGAGGCACAAGTTGAAATGTTAAGTGAATTTAACAGAGAACCATCAGGGGTTGAAAGAGAATTCTTAAAAAGACTAAGTTTTACTCTTGAAAATAAGATTATCAAAAAAATACTTACAAGAGACGAGATAATATATCTTACAGGTGGCTGGTTTGAGGAATATGCCTTTAGTGAAATTTATAAAATGTTACAGAGGGATTTTATTGACGATGTAAAAATAGGTATTCAAGTAAGTAGTATTTCGGGTACCGACAACGAATTAGATATAGCTTTTATGAAAAATAATACTTTTTATCATATAGAGTGTAAGACTCTCGGGGAGGAAGAAGAACAGTTTGTCGTCCGTGATGAAGTTTATAAAAAGGGGGCTATCTTGCATCAGCTTGGTAAGGGTGGGAATGCATTTATTTGTACAACACATAATTCAATTAAGCCGTCTCTTTTAAATAGGGCACGGGATTATAATGTAATAATTCTTAACCTTAACGATGTTAGAAATCTATCGGAAGAGATTTCTAAACAGATAAGATAAACAAACAACGTGGAAATAATACTTGATATTTCTACTTTCTATACCTCCACTGCCAGGCTCTCCGAGCTTGACTCCTACATCCAGAAGGCCAGAGACCTTGCAGGTGAGGGGAATGATGTTATCCTTACAGGTGCCGCGCCTGTATGGCTTTATCTTAAAATCGCTCATGCCTTGCATGGAAAAGCAAGGAAATTGATATACAGGAGCCCCGTTACAGGTGACGTGATGATATTTGATCACAGTCCGGATTAATGAACAATATTGTAGTTTTGCTCTTTGACAACTGAATGGGAAATATTTCTGAAATATTTCTTTTGCTGACAATCCTCCGCAATCACTTTTATACTCAATTGACAATGAAGAATGAACAATGAGTAATTACTAATTCCTAAGTTGAGTGATTTTCTATGATTTCTGGGAAGAGGAAAGCCTTCAAAAATGAATAAAGCGACAGGACTTCTTAAAGTATTCAGCAACAGGAGATTATTTCACCAAATAGGTGAGTGTTCCTATGGCATATGTAAGTCACACTTAAGGTGTCGCAATTCATTTTCTCAGTCTTTCCCCTTCTCTATTTTGATCAGGAATCGCTCAATTTAGGTAATTATTAATTGATAATTGTTAATTGATATGAACAGGACGCTTTATCTCATTGCTTATGACATTGCAGATGATAAGAGGCTTAACCGTGTAAGAGAGTTTCTTAAAGGATATAGCACAGGGGGACAAAAATCTGTCTATGAGTGTTTTCTTACTGATGGTGAACTCAGGTATATTACAGAAAAACTCGCATGGCTTATTGATGAGGAAGAAGACAGGGTTCACATATTCACTATGGATGCAAGGAGCAGAACGCACACACTTGGAATTGCTATTCAACCAAAAGACCCGGAGTATTTTTACATCGGTTAGCGTGTCCGGTTAACGTGACCGTAAAAAGACAAAATAAAAAAATAACGGACACGGACAACAGATACGGACAACGGTACATATGGGAACCCTTTACATTGACAGAAAAGATCTTCATGTCAAACTGGATGGTCAGTCGCTTGCTTTTTATTATCCAAACGGTAAACGTGAGGGTGTGGTTCCAATTAATCCTCTTAAACGGGTGATTGTAGTTGGTAACGTTTTAATTGAGACGTCTGTGCTGAACAGACTTGCACAGGAAGGGAAAAGCGTCCTGTTCCTTTCAGGCAAAAGACAGAGGTTTTGCGGAATGCTCCACGGAAGGCTACATAACAACGGGCTTCTCAGGGTCAAGCAGTATGAAAGGTCTTTGTCCCCATTCACTATGGAAGTATCAACAGATATTGTGAGAAGGAAAATTTCCAAGCAGAGAGAATTTTTGATGCATATCAGGGAGCATCGTCCTGACCTTCGTCTTAAAATGACTGAAGCATCAGAAGTACTCGAAAAGATTTTTGAGGAATTAAAAAGACCTGACATTGAGATAGAGACTTTAAGGGGTTTTGAGGGCGGTGCAGCAGCAACATATTTCTCTGCATATACAAGGGCATTTCCCGATTCACTGGACTTCACAAATAGAAACAGACGCCCTCCTGAAGACCCCGTGAATGCAATGCTTTCGCTCTGCTATACATTGCTTCATTATGAGATGGTGAGGGAGATAGAGATAATTGGCCTTGACCCTCTAATCGGTTTTTATCATCAATTTGAATATGGGAGGGAATCACTTGCATGTGACCTTGTTGAGCTGTACCGACCTGATGTTGACAGGTTTGTATGGGAACTTTTCAGAAAGAGAATTTTTACAAACAGGGATTTTGCAACGGATGACGAAAGAGGGGGATGTTATTTGAAAAAAACCGGCAGGCAGAGATTTTACCAACTTTATGAAGAATGGGCTCAAAAGATGAGACCATTGTGGATTGAGGAGGTAAGAGGGGTTGCGAGGAGGATTATGGATGGGCAAGAGCCTGTATATTAATCAAACCAATAAACCCGTGATATTCAGAGACGGTCCTTCTATCTGGATTAAAGAGGAAGGTAAAGCCGGCAGAAGGATACCAGCCCGTTTAATAAGCAGGGCAGTGATTATAGGGAATGTCAAACTTGATTCAGGAATTATCATGCTTTTTGCAGACAATAATATTCCTGTTACCTTTATGAACAGAGAGACAGAGGAAAGCGCTGTTGTAATTCCTTACAATCACGGCCTTCCGAATCACTATACGGAGCAAAAGGCGTTTCTTGATTCAGACGAAAACATTAACCGTTATGAAGAATGGGCTAATGCGAAAAGGAGGCTTATTCAATTAACCCTTATAAAGCGATATCGTCCTCAAGTTGCAGTCAGACTTGAGCAAACAGGTTTTGGAGAAGGCAATTACCAGTTGCTCCTGAAGGATGTAAGGAGAGTAAGCGATGAGCAGTGGCTGGTCGTAAACGGGATGGTTACCAATATTTTCAGGAATATGATTATAGAATACGTCATCAAAGCAGACCTTGACCCGCATCTCGGCATTATACACAGAAGGCATAATTTTGGATTTGCCCTTGATATATGTTACATACTTGGCGGTGAAAGTGATATGCAGTGTGTACAATTTTTCAGGTCTTTAAACCTCAAATTCCTGTTCAAGAAAGGGGAAAGCCAATGGTTTATAACAGATGAAGGCATCAGAAACATAATACACAGGTTTGAAAATAGACGTCAAGACGTGAAAAAGAAGATAGAAAACATTATTGATGAATTTTTTGAACTAATGAGAGAAATAAGGGCATGAAAACAAATTATGTTGTATGTTATGACATAGCTGAGCCCAAGAGACTTTCAAAAGTCATTCAATTCATGAAAGGAAAGGGAATCCATCTGCAATATTCAGTTTTTTTATGCACACTAACATGGCAGGAGTTGTTGATGCTTAAGGAGAAAATGAGTTGGTTAATAGATGAGAATAAAGATGATGTCAGGATTTATCCACTCCCTTCCTGGAACAAGATAGTTGTAATGGGACGCGGTGACAGGGTGCCGGATGGGGTTAAAATATTTATATAATTAACAATGAACAATGAACAGCGAAGAATTAAATTTGACTATAAGGTTTTTATGCATAACATAAGAAGCTTTGTGTCGCTGATTGATTTTATTCAGCATTTAGCCCCTATGTTTTTAGAATATCTTGGACAGCAATGTTCATTATTAATTGATAATTGTTAATTAAGAGGAGGGTGAAAATTAGGTTGATAGGTCTGGTTCGTAAAATTTGCACATACGGCACGGAAACATATGGATTTTACAAGAAATTTGTAGAGGGGGCTGAAACAAAGAAGACCTGATAAAAAAGGGATTGCGACGGCTCTAACTCTATAATAGTTATGAACC
>FWPU01002649.1_pt1 | contig 48402 bp, 32 predicted proteins | sample 2228361 | NCBI WGS metagenome assembly FWPU01 (sample SAMEA103939777, study PRJEB20133) | metagenome
CCATGCCGAATCAGGATCTCCTCCACCATTTTCCGGTACAGGATCTGGCCGCCAAACTTCTCCAGGGCCTTTTCCAGCTTGTTGGGAAGCATCTGGGGCGATCCCGCCGGATAGCACGTACCGCCCAGATGGATGTTCATGAAGATCGCCACCACCATGCTCGCGGGGCTCTCCTTGACCGTACAGGTGGTACAAGAGGCCACAAGAAAATCAAAAAAATCCGCTGCGTCGGAATCGGTGATGTGCCTCTTCAAAAACGCATCCCCGGACATCGACATCAGCTTCTGCATCCTCAGCATGCCCAGGGGGTTTGCCAGCGCCGCCTTCAACCCCTCCCGAAGCGGCAATTCCGTCGGAGGCACCGGATACCGGGACATTCCGACCATGATTTCGTACAGATCCTTGCATTCCCGATACAGAGCACGAATCTGCCGGTCCTGGCTCGGGAACAGGGCCGTCACTTCGTCCAGGTACCGGTTCAGATCCCGCCAGAACGTTACGGTCCTGCCTCCCACATGCATGCGGTAGGCAGCCCCGTGCGGGATCATGTCGATTTCTTCCTCGAGTTCGTTCATGACGAACCGGTGCGCGCTGTTCTCCCCCTCCCAGCCGAACAACAAGGAAGCACCCACATCGATGGCAACGTCCCTGCGCCGGATCGCCGTACAGCACCCTCCCGGGATGTAATGCTGCTCAATGACGAGAACCCTCTGCCCCCTCTTCGCCAGCAGCGCGCCGGCGGTCAACCCACCCACGCCCGCTCCAACGACCACAACGTCATAGCGATCCCGGATCGCGGCGTCGTCTAGGATTCGCATGGCTCTCACCCCCGACTTCCGGGCTGACAGCGCTTCCGCCGCCCGATCTCGATCTCCCGCCCCACGACCGCCTCCTTTCGCGCCAGTGGCCCATCCTTTGTTGTTCCATTTTTCCAACATTTCCACTTTCCAACAGTACCAATTTCGTATCAAACTTGTCAACAGGAAACTCCTTCGGTTCACGGGGCAGGAAACCCTTTTCCCCTCCATTGCTCCCCCCCAACGCCCAATCCAAAACGTCTCTTGACATCGTTTTCACACCCTGCTATCAGATTGCTGTACTTCGATTCCGGTATTTTCCCATTCTGGTACTTTTCACGCAGGATTTGGAGAGGCACCGCCATAACGGATGGGAGCGGCTAGGGCCCATGGAGCGATTTGACGTCCTCGTTGTGGGAGCCGGGCCGGCAGGTTCGGCAGCGGCCAAGAAATGCGTGGACGGCGGTCTCAAGACTTTGCTGATCGACAAGCACAAGCTGCCGAGGCGAAAAGCCTGTTCAGGGATTCTCGCGAATGCCACGCAAAACTACGTACTCGAGCATTTCGGACCGATCCCCCAAAACGCCTTCAGCCGGCCGTACATTTCGAAGGGGTTGGCCTTTTACTTCCCATCCGTAGGAATGGTCTATGCAGACGTGGACTGCTACAACCTGTATGTCTGGCGGGACAAGTTCGACCACTTTCTTGCGGCTTCTTCCGGAGCCGTGCTTCGAGACCGGACCCGCTTTCTCCATCTGGAGGAAAAGGGCACTGAAATCGAGGCCTTCCTCGAGCGGAACGAAAAGGTTCGAAGGGTCAGAACGCGGTATCTGATAGGTGCCGACGGGAGCCACTCTCGCGTCATCCGCAGGGTTGCCCCTTCCGTCTATCAGGCCATGCCGTGGGCCTACGCCTGCCAGAAATACTTCGAGGGGAAAGTCGACGCAGACGCTCGCTATCTTCATTGGTTTCTGACGCCCGGCATGGGTCCCTTCCCCTGGCTGAATCTCAAAGACGACCAGGTTGTCATCGGCTTGGCCTTGGTCAAAGGCGAGAACTTTGGTGCCCGGTTCGACCGCTTCCTCGACTTTCTCAGGAAGAATCTCGGGCTGGAGATCAAGCGCGAGCTGGCCCAGGAAGCGTGCCTTTCCAATCCCATGACCCCGCTGAACCGCTTCTTCCCCGGCCGAGGACGAGTCCTTATGGTGGGGGATGCCATGGGCCTGATGCACCAGGGGGGAGAGGGAATCTCCTGTGCTCTCAGAAGCGGCGGGTACGCGGGGCAGGCCGTCACCGAGGCTTTCGAAAGAGGGGTCGACGCGCTGTCGCGATATAAAGAACTGGTCAAACCGGAGATGGAAATCGCATTGGACCAGTTCAACCCTCTGCGGATGAGCGCTTCAAGCGCGTCGTCCAACGCCCGTCAGCCAGGACTTCTCCACAGCCTGCGCCCGGTGGACAAAGCGAAGGCGATCCGGGACGCCGCCCTCTTTCCGCATGGCGCATTCGAAATCAGAGGCATGGGAGAAACGATCCTCAAGAACATACTCCACCGGCTCGTCTTCCGTCAATACAGGATTCCCGCCGCTGAGTGAGGAGGCAGCCCATGAAGCCGGTTTCCCCGGCCTCTCTTCTTGACAAGGGCTTTGGGGCTCCGGCTGCGTGTCTCATGGGGCCGACACCCGAATCTCGCAAAGGGGATCAGGATGGGTGACAACGCATACGAAAGACTGATCGACAATCTCCTGCGGATCGGCGGCGCAGTTCCGATCTACAGGTGCGAGGAGTTCACGGCGCTCATCGAAGCGCTGTTCACCCCAGAGGAAGCCGAGCTGGCCGCCGTGCTGCCCCTGGGCATGCAGCCCTTGGAAGCCATCAGCAGGCACGTGGATCGCCCCGTCGATGCGATCCGGCCCCTGCTGGAGAGCATGGCGAACAAGGGACTTGTCTTCCACCAAGAACGAAACGGGAAGACGGAATACAAGCTGATGGCCGTACTCCCCGGATTTTTCGAGTTTCAGTTCATGAAAGGCGGCACCACCGATCACGACTACAAGATGGCCCGCCTTTTCAAGAACTATTTCGAAAAAATGGCGGAGTTGACCAGGGGAGCCAACGTGGAGATCCTGAAAAAGATCACGCCTTTCTCCAGGGTGATCCCGGTGGAGAAGGAGGTGGCCGGCGGGAGCGAGATTCAGCCCTATGAAATCGTATCCGAGTACATCCGCAAGTCGGAGTTCATATCCGTTTCCACCTGCTACTGCCGCCATTTCGGAGAGTTGCTCGGTGATCCCTGCGCCAAGCCGAAGCAAAACTGCATGGCCTTCGGCCCGAATGCCAAGTTCGCCCAGGAGAGAGGGTACGGGCGTCTGGTTTCCAAGGAGGAAGCGCTGAAGATCCTGGACGATGCGGAGAAGGCGGGCCTTGTGCATATGTCCTCGAACACGTCCAAGTACATCGACTTCATCTGCAATTGCTGTCCGTGCCACTGCGGCATTGTCAAGAGCCTTCAAGACCTGGACGCGCCGTCTTTGGCGGCCGTGTCCGGCTTCCGCCTGAAGATTCACACAGACGCCTGTATCGGATGCGGGGATTGCGTGCCCCGGTGCCCGACAAAGGCCCTGACAGTGGAGGATGGATCCGCGCACGTAGACTTGCGAGGCTGCATCGGGTGCGGACTCTGCAATTCCGCCTGCCCCTCCGAGGCCCTCTCCATGGAACGAAGGGAAGACGCTTCCATCCCGCCTTGGGACCACAGGGCTCTCGATGCGGCCATCCTGGACTCGATCCAGAAGGCCACCGAAAGATAGAAAAAACCGCTTCTTGCCGCTCCCACAAGAAGGCAAGCATGGAGGAGAGTCCAATGGAAAAATGCATCATCACCGCAGCTCTGACCGGAGGTGTTCACGGCAAGGAGGCCAATCCCAACATCCCTTATACGCCCGAGGAGTTTGCGGAAGAGGTTCACAAATGCTGGAATTCGGGCTGCTCGATCGTCCATATTCACTGCCGTGACGATCAGGGCAAGCCAACCGGCCGCATTCCCAGGATCAAGGAGACCCTGGACGCGATCCGGGCCAAAACGCCCGAGATCATCATCAACCTGAGCACGGCCATCGGTCCCGGGTTCACCCCTGAGCAGAGAATCGCTCCCGTGGTGGAGCTGAAGCCTGAAATGGCTTCCCTGAATACGAATTCCATGAACTTCGGTATCGTGGACCATCGGGCCAAGAAGATTCTCCTGGATGGCATTTTCGAGAATACCTTCTCCATGTTCACGGACTTCGGAAAGAAAATGAAAGAGGCCGGCACCAAGCCGGAGTTCGAGGCCTATGACCTGGGCGGCATCTACAACGTCCTCTTCTTCCGCGACTTCGACGTCTGGGAAGAACCTCTCCACTTCCAGTTCGTCTTCGGCGTCTTCGGCGGCCTCTCCTTCACTCCCCTGACCTACCTCGCCATGAAATCGGTCCTTCCCCCAGGCGCAACATGGTCCACCTGCGGCGTGGGACCGCCGAATCAATTGCCCGCAGCCATGATGTCCGCCATAACAGGAGGACACATCCGGGTCGGGCTGGAGGACAACATCCGGGACCTCGACAAAGGCCACGCAAAGGGGAGCTGGCAGCAGGTCGAGTACGCCGTTCAGATCTGCAAGCTCTCGGGTCGGGCCGTCGCATCCCCGGCAGAGGCTCGGCAGATCCTGAACCTGAAGCCCAGGTAGACCGAACGACAGATCTCCACCTTCCCCGGTATCGCGCCGGGCCCCTGGGGGTCGACACCATCACCTCTTCCACGTACGAAAGGGATGAGACCATGCAGTGTTTTCGGGACAAAGTCGCGATCGTGACCGGAGGGGCCTCGGGGATCGGACGTGGGATCTGTGAAGCCTTGGGTCGGTACGGAGCCTCGACGATCGTTGCCGACATGGATTTCGAGAAAGCTCAGGAAGTTGCAGCCATCATCTCCCAGAGCGGCGGTAGAGCGTCGCCTGCCCGCGTGGATGTGACAGACGACGCGCAGATCCGAAACCTCATCGACCAGACGGCCGCAGAACACGGACGACTCGACTACCTGTTCAACAACGCGGGCATCGACATCGGCGGCGAGGCGAGAGACTTCCTTCCCGACCACTGGGCCCGGGTGCTCCAGGTGAACCTCATGGGGGTCCTGTACGGAACCAGAGCCGCATACGCCTTGATGGTCAGGCAGGGCCAGGGCCATATCGTGAACACGGCTTCCCTTTGCGGGATCATGCCCATTCCCCTTCAGGTACCCTACGTCACGACCAAGTACGCCGTGGTAGGCCTGTCGACCACTCTCAGGGCTGAAGCCGCAGGCCTGGGGGTCAAGGTGAGCGTTTTCTGCCCGGGCCTCGTCCGAACGCCCCTCCTCGAGAAATCCATGGTCGTGAACTCCACCATGAACGAAATCCTCTCCATCTCTCCCCTGAAGGCCATGGACGTGCATGACGCTGTTCAGGTTCTCCTTCGCGGCGTCGAACGGAACCAAGCCATCATCGTCTGCCCGCGCGACGCCCGGGTGGCCTGGTGGCTCTACCGGCTCTCGCCGGCCCTCATGGACAGACTCCTCCAGAAATCCGTTGCCCAATTCCGCCAAAAACACCGCAGAACAGGGTAGCCCCTGCCATGACTCTTCCCCGCAATGCCGGAAGCCGGCCGACAACCATGGGAGGGCGAAAGCTCCTCGGCGCCGTTCCCGTTTCTCCAGCGTTGTCGCCAGAAGGAGACACAAAGATGGCCGTGCACCTTTTCAGGAAAGCTGTGTCCAGGTTCCTCCTGCTCTCCGCGATTCTCTTCCTCCTGCCGTCCTGCAAGGGCGAAGGCCCTCCTCCGCCGCCCCTCGCGCAACTGGGGCCCGACGCGTATGATGTCGTCGTCATCGGCGCAGGGGGAGGAGGAATCTCGGCTGCCGCCAAACTCGCCATGGGAGGCATGAAGGTTCTCGTCATCGAGCAGCACGACAAGGTCGGGGGATACATGACCGCCTTCGAGCGCGGCGACTATCGATTCGAGGTCTCTTTGCACGCGATGGACGGAATGGGACGGGAGCTCTTCCCCAAGCTCGGCATCGAAAACAAAGTCAAACCCATCAAACTCGACCCGGTCTACCGATCGGTCTTTCCAGACTTCACCTTCGACGTACCCGCCGATCCCAACCTGTACCGGCAGCGCCTCAAGGAAACCTTTCCTCACGAGGCGACGGGGATCGACAGGCTCTTCGATGACCTGGAGCGGATCTACGAGGCGATGCGATGCATGACGAACCTCAGGGACAAGAAGGACACGGCCGCTACCCTTTGGAAGATTCTCAAGAAGCCGACCCTGTTCTGGCCTCTCATCAAGTACTGGGACAAGACCTGCTCCGAAATGCTGTCTGATTACATCCACGACGAAAAACTCGTCGCCCTTTTCGTCCAGCTGATGGCCTACACGGGCACCAGCGCGGACAGAGTCTCCGGCATCTTTTTTGCCATGATGTGGATCAGCTATCATCACGTGGGCTTCTATTACTTCGAAGGAGGATCCCAGGCCGTCACAAACGCCCTGGCCGAGGTCGTCGAGGAAAACGGCGGAGAAATCCTCCTCAATACCCTGGTCACCAAGATCCTCATCGAGGACGGAGCGGCCGTCGGCGTGCAGACCAAAGACGGCAAGACCTTCAGAAGTCGATACGTAGTGTCCAACGCCAACGCTTTGGACACGTTCTTCAAGATGGTCGGACGCGAACACCTTCCGGAGGCGTATGCGAAGAGGCTGGAGCAGATGACCATCGGGCTGCCGGCCTTCGCCGTCTATCTCGGCGTCAACCGCGATTTCACCGAGACCTTTCCCCCGGGGATTCATTCCTACTTCGTCAACCCCGGCTACCGACAAGACCAACTCTTCAAGTATTTCCACGAAGGCGACCCCGAGCACGCCTTGTTCGGGATCATCAACTACACAATGGTAGACCCCACAAACGCCCCCAAGGGCAAGAACGTCATCGCCGTTGTCTCCATCATGCCTTACGATTACAAGGGCGACTGGTACGAGAGCCAAAGCTACGAGAAATACAAGGCGCTGAAGGAAGAGGTTGCCGGCATCTACCTGAAAAGGGCCGAAGCCCTCGTCCCCGGCTTGACCGAGCACATAGAGGTCATGGAGGTCGGCTCCCCTAGGACGCTGGAGCACTACACCCTCAATCCGAAGGGCTCCATCTTCGGCTGGGAGTTCTGCAAGGAACAGAGCATGATGAAGAGGCTGCCCCAGAAAACCCCCATCAAGAATCTCTATCTCTCCGGGGCGTGGGCCTTTCCCGGCGGAGGCCAGTCCGCGGTGCTGATGGGCGGGGAATGGGTTGCAGAAACCATTCTCGGCAGGGAGAAGTAAGAAGGACAAGGGTCGGGCTTTCCCTTGGGCGGAACCCCGTTGGCCATCGATCCTTACCTCGGTGGATGTGGCAGGCGCCCTTCGGCGACGGCCCGGCACGCCTGTGGCCGAGCCCATCCGTTGATGCCCTTTTCGCTCTGCAGGCTCACCCCCGGAGACGGGGAATCACCCTGCCCCGCCAGGTGGTCTCGGAGAGGAAACGCCCTCCAGGGAGGCCGCCTTTTTCTTGCCACCGCCAGCGTCTCTCAGAAAGGCTCGACCCGAGGCCTCCACGAGCCCTGCAGCGCATCGATCACACGTAATCCTCGGTGAGCGGCAGGACATCGGGGTGCATCAGGTTGGCAGGGTCAAAGGCCTTCTTGGTCTTTCTCAGCATGTCGTAGTACTCGCCCCAAAGAGGCAGGTGATATTCGCCGGCGCCGAACATGTTCCTGTACAAGAATCCCCCGTGCTTCAACATCAGCTTGTGCGCCTTGTGCATGACCAGATTCGCGCGCTTCACGGCCTCCGGGTTCCCCGGATCCCACCAGAAATCGACCTCCACGCCGCTGAAACGCGCGAAAGGCAGAGGGCCCTGGATATCGGTCCCCGTCATGGCATGTTCCACAGAGATCCTGGGGGCGGACGTCTTCCAATACTTCCTCACCAGCTCCTCGTATTCGACCGCGTACTGCGGAATCTTTTCGAGCTTCATGAAGCACGCCGTCCACTGAAACGCCCCTTGATAGGCCCCCAAGAAATTGTCCCGGATGCCAAGACTTTTCTTGAGCGCATCCGTGCGGCCTGCTGCTTGTCCCAGGTCCGAACCAAACATCGACGGATCCATCACCGTGAGGTCGTGCTTCGCGGCGATCTCCAGCACGACTTCCTTCTTCAGCTCCACTTCCTCCCTGTCGTACCCGCACACCAGGATCGACAACGGGTGCTGCGGGCACATGCCGATCACCCCACGGACCGTCAGTCCCTGCATGTTGCTCACGACGGTCAAAGCCACCATGCCAGGATGCGCCTTGTACATGAAATCCGCCACGTTTTCCTGCGCAATTTCGCGAATCGCGTCCACGGCGAGACAAAAAGCACGATGATGGTCTTCCCCAAAATTGGCGCAGCTGATGATCTCCTCGAGTTCTTCGGCATTGTCGCGTTCCGGGTACAACTTGGCCGTCAGTTCCGTACAGATGCCGAACATGCCGTCGGCATTGAAGAACATGCCGAACAAGTCCGGCCCCGGGCTGTAGTGCAAAGGAATCCGCCCGACACCGGGAATGGCACTCGCCCCCACCTTCAGGATCTCGCCGTTCGGCAGAACCCAAGTCATGTCGGTGCACAGATCGGCGTTCAAACCGTATTTCACCGCCATCCCCGCGCCCCCGCGAGCCACATAGTTCGAAAGCAGTGACACGCTTCCAAAGGTCATGGGCAAAATCGGCTTCAGGTGAAACCCCTCCGTTGCCCTGTGCTTGACGGCTTCCCACCAGACGTACCGCATGCGTATACCAGGGCTCACGGTAACCGTCATGGATTCCTCGTCGATCGAGCATACCTGATCCATCCGACGCAGGTCCACCAGGATGCCACCCTTCCGCGGAATCGAAAGGCCTCCATGGTTGAAGCCGCTGCATTGGGGGACGACGGGGATTCCGTGTTCACAGGCGATGCGGACGATTTCCTGCACTTCTTCCGTGGACGCCGGCATCGCAACCAGGTTGGGCCGCTCCCCCGAAAAAATCGTGAAATCCCTGCCGTACGAACTCAGGTCCGCCGGATTGTCGCTGACCCACTCCGCTCCAATGGCCCTAGAGATCTTTTCCTTGACTTCCGCAACATTCAAGACCGTCAGGCCCCCCTCGCCGCTTCGCACCTCGAGCGGCTGCCAGTCCGCGTCTTCCTCCTTGACCGTGCGGCCCGGATTCAGGATGCCCCACGGGTCCAGGATCCCCTTGATCCGTTTGAGGACCTGCAAGTGATTCGGGATGCTTGCATAGATCTTGCGCGCCAGTTTTCCCTGAGGCCGGTCGAAGCATGCCCCCAGATCCGAAAGGGCCAGGTTCAACGCCTCGATCGACTCTGCGACGGGGGACTCGTGGAGCCAGTCGTACACGGCATACACCGCCCTTCCGCAGTCAAACGAAACGAACACCCTGGCGACCTCCTCCGAAGGGATCCCCGTCGAGGCGGCGGCTTGGCTCACCTTGGCATCCATTTCGTTCAGTCTGGAAAACAAAGTGAAAAACGCCGTGTGGTTCTCGCTGGCGGTCATCCAAGGCTGGTCCAGCTGCTCGTTCATCGTGGCCGTGAGACGTTCAAGGTGCACGCATTTGTAGTCTGCCAATCGCCCCAGGATCCTGTCTCGGTGATGGGCCACGAGCTTCGCGCGTCCCTCCAGTCCTATGACGAGGACCCAATCGGAAACCCCTTCGCTCTCCCTTCCGATCAGCCGATTCAGGAAAACGCGGTTCATTCCCAGGTATTCCACCCCGAGCTCTGTGCGGGGAAGGTTCCGCAGGGCCCTCCACAGCTCACGGGCATCGTCGAAACCCGCCACGAGGCAGGTGCGGGTTTCGTACACGGGCCAGAGCAAGATGGAGGCCCGCGTCATGATTCCGAAGATGTCATCGGAGCAGGTGAACCAGTTCGAAAGATTCGGTCCTCCTTCGCTCCTGCCGTCACTGGCGTCTTCGTTGAAGCCGTGCGTTCCTGTCTTGTGGATATGACCGTTCGCCAGAACGAGCTTCAAGTTGCTCACCGGATAATCCCAGTACTTGGCCGCGGCCTTTCCGACAACCCTTGCCGCACAGGATTCAGCCACAGAGTCCGAATTCGCAGCCACGGGCGAAATCGCTCTGAGCCCTTCCTCCTTCAGCACCGCGTGGAGTTGGCCCCATGTCACCCCTCGTTGGACGTGGGCAATGAGATTCCGGGCATCGACCCTCTCGATCGTGTTCATGCGTGAAAAATCAAGCAAGATCCCTTTCTTGTCCAGGTCTTCCTCCGGCAGATAGCGATCGTTTGTCGTGAGGATGGACACTCGAGTCTCGCGGGCCAGGTCGACGATCCTCTGGATCTCTCCGTCATCCGCAGGGCTCACCCTCACCAGTCCCTGGGCTTCCTGACCGGGCCGAAGGAACTTCCGCGCCGCCTCGGAACCCACACAAACATTCTGCGCCCCCACGATAGACTCCAGGCGTTCCACAACTCTCGATTCCATGGGTCCTCCTCCCCGAGGAAGCTTTTCTTCCCCGCAGTCCCCCTGATCAGACGGTGCTCATCATGCAGTCCAAACCGCTCGATCCTTTCCCCCTCCCCCTTGACACTACAGCACATCTTCCGTATGCTTCGCACCGAAGCGATCTTCCGTGCGATCCCGGCCGATGGGAGGCGGTTCCATGCTCAGCGCGATCAAACAGAAGGCGAGACTCGAGGGCACGCTCCTGAGCCTCGGTGTAAGCATGTACCTGGCGAGCCAATTCAGCCGTGATTTTCGCGACAACTTCAAGGAGCGTGACGGCATTGCGGAGATCAGGACCTCCGACTACAGGGTTGCCTGGTGTTACCACATCGCCAACGGCAAGGTTCGTTTCACCCGCGGCAGCCATCCGATTCCGGACTACGCAATGGTCTACAAGGACGTTCCCACTGCCCTGGCCATCATGGCGAAGGGCACGGACGAAGCCTTCCTGCAGGCCATGATGGACGGGACGATCGTTTTTGAAGGGGACCTCGAATTCGGCATGTGGTTCAATGAGCTGCTCAAGAAGCTCGGAAATACGATCAAGAACAAAATGGAGTCTTTTCCCTTGAGGCGCGCCATGAGGTAGGCACGGCGGGCCCTCTGCCTGCCAAGGGCCTCCCCCCCTCCTGTCTGCCTCCGCATCAAGTGCCGGCGCGCCCGCACGGGAAGCCCCTGAATTCTTCGTCTCCCTCAACTGCCCTCATCGCCCCGCCGCCGAAGAGCCGGTCCCTTGTAGCGGCCTCGCCCACCGGTCACGGTCGTCGTGATCGCCTCGGTCGGGCAATTGTTGTAGCAGGACCAACATCCGATGCAGTGCTTGGAGAACACCGGATAAGGCCGCAAGGAGATGGCCCTGGACACGCAGCCTATCGCACAGGCGGCGCACTGAATGCACCTCTTTCGGTCCACCCGCTTGGTCCCCATGGCACGCCTGAGTTCCGTCGGCCCCGCCCGCTTCCCGATGATGTGCAAAGGGCTCACCCTGAAGTCAAAGATCTTGGCTCGCAGGTTCTTCGAAGACAATTGGCGCACGATGCGCTCGGCAAAGGGAACCAAGGCCTCGAGGTCTCCTTCGTCTGGCTTGCCTACGAACCCTTGCCCCTTCTGACCGAACTGCCTCGCCACAGGCCAATTGACCTCGGCAACCACCTCGATCCCGTCGATGACAAGGAAGTTCTTCTCCGAGACCAACTGCGCCATGGTGCGCAGCGTATTGACCGGCTGTCCCCCGCACGTGCAGAACACAAAACAGGGGACGAGTCTTTCCTGCCTGGGCACCAGGCCCGCCAGCGCGTAAAACCCCCACGAAGGCTTCCAGGCCATAGTGGGCGTTCCAAACCCCACGACATCATAGGTCCCCACGTCGTCGAAGCGGACCTCCTTGACCGCGTCGCGCACCCGCGTCTCTACCCCTCTGGCGCACAGCTCAACGCACAGTCGATCTGCGACCAGCCGGGTATTCCCGGTCGTCGAATAGCAGTAGATCAGTCCTCGCATCTCCACGTCCTTCCTTCCAGCGCCACCCCGCCTCAGGACGCAAATCCTTCATCCGGGATCTCCATGATGGACATGTCTTCGCTCTTGATCGCTCTCACGGTCCCTTCGATCTCCGGGAGCACGTTCTTGACAAAATACCTCGCACCAGCCAGCTTGCCTCGGCAAAAGGCTGCATCGGAACCTCCGCCGTCCTCCCGGGCCAGTCTCTTTGCAGCAATACCGGCCTGCCACAGCAGAAGCCATGCCGAGACGACCTTCCCGACCATCATCAGAAACGGATACGCATTGCCCAGAGGGACGAGGAACTTGCCTTCCTTGCCGCACTTGGCGAAAAACAGGGCCATATCGGCCAAGCTCGCAACACCCCGCTCGACGTCCTCCGCCAGATCCCGCAGGGCTGGCATGTCCTTGACCTTCGCGACAGTCGCGTTCATCTCGGCCAGGAGATTCATGAAATGCATTCCCTTCTTCATCCCCAGCTTCCGGCCTACCAGGTCCATGGCCTGGATCCCGTTCGTGCCTTCGTACAGCGACGCGATCTTCACGTCCCGCATGAACTGTTCCACCGGATATTCGGAGCAGAATCCGTACCCGCCATGTACCTGTATGGCCAACTCCGTAACCCGAAAGGCAGTATCCGAGCAGTAGGCCTTGAGAATCGGCGTCAAGACCTCGGTGAGCCCCAGCCACTTTTCCCTCTCTTCGGCGCTTTCCGAGCACCGGGACAGGTCGAAAAGATAAGCGCAGTAGTATCCCATGGCCCGCATACTTTCGGTGTTCGCCTTCATCCAAAGCAGCATCCGCCTCACGTCAGGGTGCTGAACGATCGGAACCCTCGGAGCCTCCGGACTCTTCATCTCCATCCAGGACGAGCCCTGAACCCTCTCCTTGGCGTACTGGAGGGCATGCAGGTACGCGATCGAGGCGCTGGCAATCCCTTGAAGACCGACACCGATCCGCGCCTCATTCATCATGAGAAACATGATCTTCATGCCTTCCATCTCTTCGCCGAGAAGTTCTGCGTAGCACTCCCCGTTGTCGCCGAAGGTCATGGCACAGGTGGCGCTTCCATGGATTCCCATCTTTTCTTCGATTTTTGTGATCACATAGTCGTTGCGTCTGCCAAGACTCCCGTCTTCCTGAACCAAGAACTTCGGAACCAGAAAGATCGAGATGCCTTTTGTTCCGGGAGGATGCCCTTCAATGCGCGCAAGAACCGGATGAATGATATTCTCGACGAGATCGTGATCCCCGGCGGTGATAAAGATTTTACTGCCCTGGATCCTGTATGTACCGTCCGGCTGGCGGAAGGCCTTTGTCGACAGATTCCCCACATCCGAACCGGCCCCGGGCTCAGTAAGGACCATGGTTCCTCCATACTGGCCGCTGATCATCTTTGCCAGGTACTTCCTTTTCTGCGCGGGCGTCCCGTACACTTCCACGAGGTGAGCCGCCCCCTCGACCGTTCCCGGGTATGCCATGAACGAAAAGTTGTGGTTGAACCACTCCATAGCCGCGGTTCGGATCGTCAGAGGAAGACCCTGCCCGCCGATTTCCGGTGCAAAGCACATGGCATTCCATCCGCCCTCACAAAAGAGCTTGTATACCCTGTGCATGCACTCGGGGACGTGGACCTGCCCGTTTTCCAGACGGCAGCCCTGCCTGTCGGCCTGCACGAGGGTGGGGAAAATCTCGCTCACCGCAAGCTTTCTCGCTTCTGCGAGGACCATGTCGAACATCTCCCGTGAAAACTCCGCGTAGACCGGCCTTTCGCAGAGTTTTTCCACCTCCAGCATCTCATGCAGCACGAACGCCTGATCCCTCTCGTCCACGAGCAAATTCGACATGTCTGTCCTCCTTGTTGCCGGAATGTCCCGCAATCGCAATGGTCGAGGCCGTCCTGTGACCTTTACTCCGATTCCATCCGAGCCCTTTCCTTTCAGCCGGGTTTCTTCCGATTCACGCGCGGCGGCTGCCTGTTTCCCCCTTTCCCCGCCCCGGAATCTCTGCGGTGTGCGCGCCCTTGTCGAAAGGCCGAACCCATGTGCCACATTGATTTTCGGTGCGAACGGTTCAAATGCTGCCTCCCTCCGGCTCGTTCTCAGTTCAGCAGCCAGCTCAGGGAAAAGCTGATCTGGTCCCGATCCCGGAAGGCACCGAAGCCCGCCAGGTTTCCAACAATTCCGCTATACTGAACCATGAACCGGAAGGGCTCGAGAAGGAAGGTTACAGAAGGCTGGAACATCCACACGCCCCGCGCATCGTAGGCAGCGACCATCTGCGGGATGATGTCGCCTCCGTAGTAATCGGTGTTCACAAGAAGCGTGAAGATCCCGTCCACTTCCTTCGCCGCGGCGAAATTCGTCGCATCTGGGTACAGGGCCAGCGGGATGCGCATACGCTCGTCGTAGTCCTGTACCCAGGAGCCAAAATACTGAAAGGACACCAGAAAGGTTCTCTTGGCGTTCAAGGGCCGCACCCAGACATTCCGATCGAGCCCGATGGACCATTTCAAAACATCCTTTGTCGGGATCCTCCCGTTCCCCGGCAGGCCCGGTATGCCAGGAAGAGGAATGGGGAGCGGAACAACCGGCATATTGATTGCAGGAATGAAGACGGGTTCGTCCCAGAACCATGCCGCTTCGGCCCGAACAACGACGTCGGTGCGCTGCTCCCAGAAGCTTAGAGACCCGCCCGTGACATGGACGCCCGGGAAACGGACCTCCGTCCACGCGTCGATCGGGTTCTCCCCCACACCCAGCCTGAGCGCCGGGATGTCGGGGTAGCTCCTGTAATGACCGAGATTCACAGTGAAGTTGTCGGCCAGCATGCCCATCAGCCGCACGCCCCACCGGCTGCTCGACATGTCCCTTTCCGGCGTGCGCACGACCGTCGGAATCGGAGACTCCGGCTGCGGCGCCGCATACGGCGTTCCGCTCGGCGCAATCGGCGCGACCCGCGTATCCCAAATGCCCGGCACGCAGAAGCCTTCCACCGTGAGGGCCGAAACAGGTCCGACCCTGCCAAAATTGCAGCTGCCGCGCAGCATCCACAAGGGGATCCGTCTGTCGTCCAGATCCTCGAAAACGCCGCCAAAGGTGTTGTCCAGCGGATTGATCCCGTCCAACAGCCTGAAAACATCGGTTTCTCCCCAGGCCAGGTTTTGCCGACCGACCCGGAAGAACAGCGGCCCTCGCGACAGATCGACATAGCACTCCCACAGATCATACTGCTCCTTGAACTTTTCGATGTTCTCTGCGTCGTCGTCTCCGACCGCTTTGAAAGGCTCCGGTCCGACGTCGAACACGCCTTCATACAGAAACCGTCCGACGACATGGACCTTGCCCGTTATCTTCAGAGCCCTCAGAGGATGCAGAACATCGACCCTTTCCGCGAGACGACGGAGATCATGATTCATCTCGACCATCGCCAGATTCCGCCATTGCACGAGGTCTCCGGCCCGAACGCCGCCGGGCTGGGTATATCCTTCTGCATCCTGAAGCCGGAAGGACGACCGGCTTTGAACCTTGGCGATCACTTCCAGCGTCTTTTCCTCGGGATCCAGAAAGAGCGCCTCCGCGACGAAAACCGGCATGAAAAGGAACACCGTGACCCAGAGCGCAAACAAGGACGCTCTTGTCCTTTCCATGAAGATCCCCTCTCCTCGCCTGTGCTCCCGTGCTGAGCCGCCGCGGCTTCTCTCGGGCTACTTGCAGAATTTCTGAAAGCCCGCCAGGGAGAAATCATTCACATCCATGTCGGCGAAATACTTCCAGATCTCGGTCGGCATGGGCCCTCTGAAGATCGTTGCGTGATTGCTGCGTTCGTCGATCACGAGCTGGTCTCCTGCGTGGGCCAGATGGAATGTCTTGTCTTCGCTCTCGAAATACCGGGGCTGGGCGATGAAAGTCTTCCAGTATTTCCCGGCCTTGTCGAAGATGGTCTTGTATGCAACTCCCCAGGTTTCGGTCTGCACCCAAAGGCGCTGGATCCCATAATTGTAATACGGATCCTTGGCCTTTGCTTCGAGAACCACAACCGGCTTCTTCGCCCAGATCCAGTTCACGGGCAACCACGGGGCTCCCTGCCACCCTTCTTTTTCATACCCGTACACCATGACGCCTATGTCTCCAGGGGACCTCCAGCCGCCCTGCTCGCTCTTCACGAGAGGCGTCAGACGAGCAGAGGCAAAAGGGATCAGAGCCTCCTGCTGTCCTACGAACTTCCACTCCATGGAGGTCACTTTGCCGTCAAACCCGCCCGCGTCGTCCACCGCAGCATCCGATCCGAACATGGCATCCGAACGGTTCCCTGAACTCATTCGGCGCACTCTTCGAATGGCCGGCAGAAACGCGAAGGTGTTGTCCTGCTTTTGCGGATCCAGATACCGCCATGTCATGACCGCCGCGCCGGCAATGTCGTATGGACTTCTCGCGACGAAGAGCGTGTACTTTTCAAGGCCGTCCGGATTGTCTCTTGCAACCGCCTCAGGGTTCCCGACCATGGCCAGGTTGCGCATTTCGCCTTTTGTCGACCGCTCGTACCCGGACCTTCGGATGTAGTCTGTATGCAAGAAAGCGATGAAGTCTCCGTTGGCATGAACCGTGTAGAAGCAGTTATATACGATCTTTTGGCTGGCCTTTGGGTCGTTCGGATCGACTTCGGGGAAGGGGTGCCCGATCAAGCGCTGCACGGCCTTTCCCGTTTCCTTCTCCACGATGGCATCGTTCTCGTCCAGCGTGTACCTGCCTTTGTTCTCGCGGGAGGCCCGAAGAGCATAGGATGGAAGACAATCTGCTGGCCTGTACTGCAGCTCCCCGACTTCCATGACCAACTCGCCCTTCCGGATCCATTCCATGATCTCGTCCGGCAGGAGTCCCTGTGCCTTCTGCCAGTTCGTCGCGTCGATCACGTCGCCCGGGGCCACGTCACAAAGGGCTTGCCACACGAAGCAGAGGAGCAAACACGGCACGACCCCACAGCAGGTCAGGAATGTCGATTTCCTCATCGCGTGTCCTCCCCGCTCTTGGTCGTCACCTTCTCCGACCGGTTCGACGACTCTCCCGGCTGCCCGGCCGGGCCTTCAAGGCTCCCCAGTCATCGCGCGTCGATCGTTCGACGGGATGTCTTCCACGGCGAACCGAAAGGCCGAACTACAAGCGCCGCATTCCCCATTCTTGCCAGAAGCCGTGCCCTGCGCGTCCCACGGTGCCTATTGCGAAGGTCCTCTGATCGCGAGGTCGATGGCCCTTGCGGCGCGGCGTCCGTCCGCTACCGCCTCCACGACCGTACCGGCCCCTCGCACGATGTCCCCCCCCGCGTAAATCCCGGGCCGTCCTCTCACCTGCTGGCTCTCCGCCTCTATTTCCAGCAACCCATCTGTCCCAAACTCCTCTTTGAGATAGGCGGCCAGATCGGCTTCCACTGTCTGCCCCACCGCAAGGATGACCTGGTCAAACTCCAGTTCCATGGATTCCGTCTCGTCATAGGAGGGAGAAAACCGGCCCTGATCATTCCAAAGGCCCGTGCACTTGACGAACCGCATCCTCGGTCCAGCCGCAACCTCTTTGGGCCCCCAACCGTTGTGGATCTCGATCCCCGCGTGCCTCATTTCCTCAACTTCATCCGGCAGGCAGGGCATTTCCTCCTCTTTCTCCAAGCAGACGACGGAAACCCTCCTGGCACCCCCTTGTCGGGCCATAAGAGCCGCATCCGATGCTACACTGCCACCACCGATAACCAGAACCCGCTCCTTCACAACAGGCCGCCCGTCCCTGCGGGACTCCACGAGAAACTCAAGCGCACCGGTCGCCATTGCGCCGTCCAACCCGGGCAGCGTGAGACGCCGCCCTGCCCAAAGCCCCGGTGCCAGGAACGCGGCGTGGTATTGACCCATCAGATCCCTTACGGTGACGTCCTTGCCGAAAGCCCTGTTGTATTTGAAGGAAACTCCCGAAATGGCGAGTCCCTCGATCTCCCGCTGCAGCACCTCCTCGGGCAACCGGAACGTCGGAACCGCTCGCCCCAGCATGCCTCCCGGCCCGCTCGTCTTTTCATACACGTCGACTTCGTACCCCAAGCGCGCAAGATAATACGCACAGGTCAGTCCCGCTGGCCCCGCTCCCACCACGCCGACACGGAATCCGTTCCGGCGCGGCACCCATCCACACCATCCCTCTCGGCCGGCGGTCTCACAGACCCAGGCATGGAGCCTGGCGATGTTTACGGGCTTTTCAGCGAAGTCGAGCCGGCTGCATACCTTCTCGCACATCCGCACAGACGGACACACGTGCCCGCAGATCTCCCCCAGAGGATTCACCTCCCGGATCGAACGGGCCGCCCCGATGAAGTTGCCCGCCTCGATTCTCCTCATAAAGTTCAGGACATCTATTCCCGCAGGGCAGCCTTTCGTACACTTCGGTTCCTCGCACAGCTGACATTCTCTGGCGAGTCGCGCAGCCGCCTCCTCCGTCAACGGGGCTTTCGGATCTGGCGGGGGCGACCAAGCCCGCCCTTTCACGTATCGGATATAGTTCCGCGGAAACGGCCGCGGCAGATATTCCGGAAGCCCAAGATCAAGCAGAACCATGTTGGCTGCGCTCACCCCCGAGACCGTCGTCGACACCACCCCCTCGCCCATGGTCGTCGAATCGCCGCAAAGGTACAAGTTCTTCCACTCGCTCCTGGCCCGAAGTCTCTTCGTCAGGAACTGTTCGCGACTCAGTTTCGGCCCGCCGATGCAACCGAAATTCTTGAGCGTGAACCGCTCCAGCGTCGCCGGCGTGGCCGCCTCCATGCACACGATGTTCCGTTTCAGCCCGGAGAAATACATCCTGTCCAAGTCGTCGATGACCTTTTCCGCCTCTTCCTGCTTCCGCTTGTAGTATTCCTCTGACTGGTACCTGAGACCAAACCGATTTTGGATTCTCCCTGTCTTGCTCGGTGCCATCACCGTCATGGAATGCATTCCCGGGGGCGCAAGAGAGGGGTCCTCCAGGGTTGGGATGAAAATGCCGTAGTTGTCCGCCTGAAAATCAAAAATGTTGTCAATCAAAATCTCCACCGGCTGGGCGTCCTCCGGAATCGCCTCTGCCTTCACGCCGAGATACAAAAGGAACAGGTCCAGCGTGGGCTCGAATTTCTGCGCCCAGGCCATTCGTTCCGGCTTGATATGTCGAGGCCTCACGAGCTTTCCATACAGGTTCCAAACCGTAGCATTCGCAATCACATGCCTCGCAAGAATCTCCCTGCCATCGGTCAACCGGACGCCGTACGCCTGCCCGTCCTCGATCAAGATCTCGTCCACCATATGCCGGTACAGCATCTGCCCCCCATGACGCTCGATACACTTCTCCAGCTTGTTCGGAAGCATCTGCGGAGAGCCCAGCGCATAGCACGCCCCACCCAGGTGGCAGTCGATAAACATCGATGTCCCGATGATGGCAGGAACCTCGTTGACCCTGCAGCAAGTGAAAAACGACATGAGATAGTCGTAGAAGGCAATCAGCTTCGGATCCTGGATGTGTCTCTTGAGAACATCGTATGTGGTGATCTGCAGCTGCCTCACGATCTTCATCATGCCGATGGGATCTCTCCAGAGCGCCTTGAGCTGCTCCATACGGGGCACCTCGGTCGGAGACACCGGCATATCGTTCTTGGCCAGCACCTTGAGGTAAAAGCTCTTCATCTCCCGGTATAAATTCCGAATTCCCCTTTCCTCGTTGGGAAACACCGCGATGAGCTCCTCCAGGAACCGGTCCAAATCACGCCAGAACGTAATCGTCGTTCCGAACGCATGCAGCCGGTACATCGCGGCATGGGGGATCAGATCGAGTTCCTCCTCCAACTCGTTCATCACGAAATGGTGCGGCCGAAACCCGACCTCGCCGCATCCCATAAAAACCGCGGCGCCCACGTCAAAGGTGATATCGCGGCGACGCAGGCACGTGCAGCAACCTCCCGGTATGTAGTGCTGCTCGATTACGAGGACCCCGATTCCCCGCTTTGCCAGCATGGCCGCCGCCGTCAACCCCCCGATACCCGACCCGACAACGATCGCGTCGTAACGATCCCTTACGACCGCGTCTTTGAGCAGCTGCAACTGGACGGCCCTCCTCTTTCCCTGCGCCTCCATCTGCCTAGCCGACAGAACCTGACACGCAGGAACAAGCGCAAACTCACGCACTCCCGTCTGCGGTCCTCTGCCCCCACCCCGGGGGCTTTCGGCTCTCGACCGCTTACTACGATTTCCGAAATATCCGAATTAAGTATCACGCATTCCTTTTTTCTGTCAAGGCATTTCTTACCCTTTCTTTTTCTTTCGCCAGGCGCACGGACGCGTGCTCCTTCTCTCCCCCTTAGGCACGCCAGGCGGTCGATCTTGATCCGCTGCGGCCGCCCTGCGCAAATTTCCCCCCGCCGTTCAAAGGCTGCCCCCATCCTCGGCTTTCCGCTCCTGCATGGCATCGCATTTCCCCCATGGCGACCTCCCTCGAGGGCCCAGGGGCCTTTTCCGTATCCGCTCCGGGATTCCGTCTTGACACAGAGGGCTTCCTTTGCTAAAGGTTCTGCATGTCATACGATTGTCGAATTGTCCGAGAATGGAAATATCGCGTTTTTGCCGATTCCTCGCGCCTTTCGAGACTTTCGAAGGCGATCAGGCCGGCGCGTGCTGCCACGGAAGGGCGTTCCTGAGATGATCGAGACCAAGAAGTCCTTTTGCCGTTTCTGCCACGCCTTCTGCGGGGTCGAAGTCGATGTCGAGGACGGCCGGATACGGGCTGTCCGCGGAGACCCGGACAACCCCGTCTCTCAAGGGTACACCTGTATGAAGGGGCGCGCAGAGGTTGAGCGGATGTATCACCCCGACCGCCTGCTTTCAGCCAAGAAGAAGGTCAACGGGTCCTGGACCGACATTCCATCTGAACGTGCTCTGGACGAAGTCGCTGCTCAGATCCAAGCCATTGTATCCGCCTACGGGCCGAGAAGCGTGGCTGCCTTCGTCGGCTGCGGTGCCCACCGAGCCTCTGCAAGCGGCCCCTGGTTCGTACGCAGATGGTTTGATGCCTTGGGTTCGCCGAGCCTCTACACGCCTTTCACCATTGACTGTCCGAGCCTTCCTGTCGCCGGCGACCGTCTCTTTGGGGCTCGTGTGCCTCTCACCCTGCTGGATATCGAAAACGCCGAGGTGGCCCTGTTTGTCGGGACCAATCCCCTTGTTTCCCATGTGATGGGCATGCCTCAGTCCAACCCGTTCAAGCGTCTCAAGGACGCACGCAGGCGAGGCATGAAGCTCATCGTCATCGACCCCAGAAGATGCGATGTCGCCCGGCTTGCAGACCTCCATCTGCAGGTCAGGCCTGGAGAGGACGCATCCTTGCTCGCAGGCATGGTCAAGGTGGTCCTCGAGGACAATCTGTATGACCGGGCATATGCCGATCGATTCTTGAGCGGCGTGAAGGAACTTTCCGAAGCCGTGAGGGATTTCGACCTTGCGTATGTATCCCGAAGGACCCAGGTCCCCGCCGGCCAGATCGAGCAGGCGGCGCGCATGTTTGCCACAGCCGGACAGGGCGGCGCCCAGACCGGAAGCGGGATTCACATGGGGCGACATGAGAACCTGACCACACAGCTCGTCATGATTCTGAACGCCCTGTGCGGGCGCTACGACCGCCGGGGAGGGATCGTCCGCAACGAGGGTCCGCTCGGCCAGCGGATTCCGCCGAACGCAGGGCCTGTCAACAGGCCCCTGTTCTCCGGGGAGGTCTCGCGGGTTCGCGGCATCAGGGGCACAACGGGCGGCCTGGGTTTCTACCCCGAGATGCCGAGCAACACCCTCACGGACGAGATTCTCACGCCCGGCGAAGGGAAGATTCGCGTCCTCCTGGTGATCGGTGGAAACCCTGCCCTCGTTTTCCCGGACGAGGAAGCCACGCTCCGCGCCCTCCAGGAACTCGACCTCTTGGTCGTCAACGACCTCTTCCTTTCGGCTACGGCACGTTTCGCTCACTACGTCTTCGCCGTCAAACACCCCTTCGAAAGGGCCGACGTCACCCGGCTGATGGACTGGGGATTTCCCTTCCCCTTCGGGCAGTATACGCCGCCTCTCGTGGAAGCCCCTCCCGGCACTCTCGAGGACTGGGAAGTCCTCTGGGGACTCGCCGAGCGCCTGAACCTCCGGATGAAGATCCCGGGCATTCCTAGAGATCGAAAGCCCACGGCCGACGAGATCTTGGACGGAATCTTTTCGCACGCTCGCATTCCCGTCCGCGAAATGCGCGACTACCCGAGTGGTCACGTCTGGGGCAAGAGAGAACCCGAGGCCGGAGGCGTGATCCCCAACATGATCGGCCACCCAGACCGCAGAATGGCCGTCGGCCATCCAGAGGGAATCGCAGAACTCCGTGAACTCCGCAGGGAGCCCGTTCTCGAACATGCCGGGTACGACCCAGACGAAACCTGTTCCTTCAGGCTCATCACGTATCGCATGCGCGAGGTATACTGTACCCAGGTCCAGAATCTGCCCTCCTTGCGCGCAAGGCGCCCCTTCAATCCTCTTCTGATGAACCCAGAGGCCATGCGCTCCCTCGGAATCCTTCCCGGCGCACGCGTTTGCGTACAGAACCGTTTTGGCCATGTAGAAGCCATCGCAGAGGCCACGGAGGATCTGCCGCCGGGCGTTGTCGCGCTGGCCTTTGGCTGGGGCCATTGCTCGGACGAGCGTACCCTTCTAGAGAACAGATCGAATGTCCAGAGACTCATTCCGGACGACGACCGATACGATCCGATCACAGGCCTCGCCCTCCAGACTGCCATCCCGGTCAACGTGTATCCCCGGCCCCCATCCCGGTAACCTCCATCCCTTACAAGGAGGATCGAATGGACACCTCGACGCTTCACGACACGCTGGACATCCATCAACTCTACGCCAGGTACTCCGACGCCATCATGCGCAACGACGCCCAGGCCTTTGCTTCTTGCTGGGCCGACGATGCATACTGGACCCTGTTTGGCCAGTCGCACCAAGGCAAAGAGGCCATCCTGCAAGCCTATACCCAATCGGTCGCGGCCACCGATTTCATTCTGCATCTTGCCCTGTCCCCCCTGATCTCCCTGGAAGCGACCACAGCCAAGGTCCGTTCGCAGGTCCTGGAAATCCTTCACTTTTCCAGCGGCGGAGCGATGATCCTGCTGGCCAATTACAACGATGAACTGCAAAAAATCGACGGAAAGTGGCTTTTTTCCGCTCGTCGAATCAGCATCCGTTATTCCGGGCCCTTTCCGATGGACGACCATGCCTTCATCCCTCTGTCCCCCGAGGCGGAGAAACCCTTCGGTTCATGATCCACGATTCGTCCCCCTCAAGCGAGGCGTCCATCTTCTCCCGAAAGGCCCGACTTCCTGCTTCGTCAAAGAAACGCTCCAAAAACCGCGGCCAAAGGAGTTCCTGAAACAAAAGCGCAGATCCGGACTTGACACCGATCATGGGATTTGTTAAACGTCTCCCGGTATCATACGATTCTCGAATTGTCCGATATTGGAAATTCTCGAAACGTTTGGTTCGGATCGGCGGATGACGGCATCATCCTTCCTGAAGACCACTCCTCCGCCTTGCCTTTCCTCCTGCGAACAGGAGCCCCCGCACCAAGACCGCAAACGGGGTTGCTGCCCCGCAAATCCCACGTGCCGAGGCGCACGCTCTGCGCCCCTGTCCCATGCACCTGGAGGCATCGTCTTTCCGGCCGTTTCCTCCGTTCGTGTCCCCCAGCCGGAGCGTCCCTGCCGACTCTCTTTCGCGCTTTCGCACGCGCCGACAGATTCTGCTCGACGCCAAGAAAAGACAAGAAACCCACGGCAGCAGGCATCCAACGTCTCAAAGGAAAGGGATCCCCATGGCTATCCGCACCGTCGACGAGTACAAAGAGAGCATCCGGGACGACCGCGTGGTCTACTTCCGCGGGGAGAGAATCCACGATGTAACCCGCAACCCGTTTTTCAAGCGAACCATCAGCCAGATGGCGCTGGACTATCTCGTCGCCCATGACCCCAAGTACAAGGACCTCTTCGTCGATCGGGACGAAAACGGCGAAGAGATCCGTTTTCTCCACAAGCCCGAGCGCACGGCCGAGGATCTGCTCCGAAGGAGAAAGATCGTCCAGCTGCTGGCTCGAATCGGCTTTGGCATTCCGGGGGGCAGCAACACGACGGGCAAGGACGCTCTCAATGCAATCGGCGTGGTATGCGACCGCATGGATCGTCTGACCGGAAGCAAATACCGGGAGCGCGTTGAGGCATACCGCCAGCATCTGCTGAAGGACGATCCTGCCGTCATCGGCGCCGTCACCGACATCAAGGGCGACAGGAGCCTTCGGCCTTCCAAGCAGGTGCCCCACCAGGACTATTATGTCCGCGTCGTCGACCGCACCCGAGACGGAATCGTGGTCAGGGGGGCAAAGGCACACATCAGCCTGGCCCCCTGCGCCAACGAGATGATCTGCATCCCTTGCCGGCGCCACCGCGAGGAAGACAAGGACTACGCCGTCGTATTCGCTGTGCCCGTGAACGCAAAAGGGATCACCATGATCACCACCGACCATGAGACTTCCGACATCGACAACGTCTTCGACCATCCTTTCAGTTCAAGCATCTTTTTTGCAGATGCGATCGTCATCTTCGACGACGTCTTCATTCCGTACGAACGCGTGTTCATGGACGGAGAGTGGAGATTTTCAGGAGACATGGCTTACGCTTTCGGCAACTCCCACCGGCTCTTTGCGGACTCTTACAAGTATGTCGAGCTTGAAATCCTGGCCGGAGCTGCAGCCCTCATCGCGGAGTACAACGGCTTGGAAAGGATTCCCCACATACAGGACAAACTGTCCTGGCTCACGATGTACTGCGAGGCGGAGGAGGCGCTGGCCGAGCAGGCGTGCGTGAAATGCGTGCGCGATCCCGGATCCGACCTGGTTTACCCCAACCCGATGTACTCGAACATCGCGAAGTTCTTCTTCGCAGACAACTACCACCAGGCGATGAAGCATCTCCAGGACATCGCGGGTGGCCTGGTTTGTACGGTGCCCTCTTCGAAGGACTTCTTCAACCCCGAAACTCGCCCCTTGATGGAAAAATACCTGGGGGGCAAACACGGCATTCCCACGGAGCACAGGCTTCGGGCCTTTCGCCTGATCAAGGATCTCACGTCCAGCTGGCACGCCACCCTGACCATTCACGGCGAGGGATCCCTGGCCACGCAGCGCATGTCCATCCTGGCCCTGGCCGACCTCGAACGATACAAAGCCGCCGCAAGACGGGTCGCCCGAATTCCGGTGGCAGAAGAGCACCCTCTGTACCGCGATCTGCCCGTCTATCCGCCCGAAGTCTAAACGGGAGCCGGGCGGCGACCGGCAGAGCACCGCGGGCCACGGGGGTGGGTTCAGGAGGAGACACCATCGTACGGCTGGCGAGGCGCTCCAACGGAGATCCGGCTTGGCCCGCTCCACAACGGCCCGAGATCCCGACCCTCATGCTCTTGCAGGGCCGTGGGGGACGGCTGCCGCCATCGGTCTTCTCCGGGGGACCGTCTTCAGGGCCTCCTGAAGTCGCAGAATCGACAAGAACGGAAGGGGAAACCCCATGAATCTCAACGATCTTCTCGACTGGATTCTTGGACCGGGGCAAGGCAACGCGCAGAAGCCCGTGCCGGTCTCCCCCAGACTGCTGGAAGAAAAGTGCACAGGGTGCGGAACGTGCATGAGAGAGTGCGCAGCCTTTGTCATCGAGATGCGAGACGGGAGGCCCTTTGTGGCAAGGGGCATGGACTGCGTAGAATGCGGGCACTGCATCGCCGTCTGTCCCACCGGGGCTCTTTACGACCCCGTCGCCGCGGAAGGGGACAACCGTCCGTACACCTTTGAAGAACTCCCTTCTTCCAAGTCGCTCCAGCTCCTGTTTCGCGCCCGCAGGTCGGTTCGAAAATACAAAGACAAGACCCTCACTCGGCAGGTCCTTGAAAAAATCCTCGACGCCGGAAGATACGCGCCCACAGGAGGCAACCGTCCGGACGTTCACTACATTGTCGTCACGTCCCGGGAGGAGATCGAATGGCTTCGAGGCAACGTACTCGAAAGCGTCTTGAAGATGTTCAGGAGGCTCCAAAAGGCAGGAAAGCACCTCTCGCTGATCCTCGGCAAGGAAACGTTGGCGATCTTCGACTTCTACGTCCCCCTGCTCGAGAGCTTCCGCGATCGCTGGGCCAAGACGGGAGACGACCGAATCTTTTACCACGCCCCTGCCCTCATGCTCGTGCACGGAAGAAAATGGGACGACATCGTCGCATTCGGGAACGCCGTGGCGTTGTATCAGGCCGCGCTCATGGCCCAGACGCTCAAGGTCGGTTGCTGCTTCAATGGCTTCCTGCAGGTCGCAGCCAATTACGACAAAAAGATCAAGAAGCGCCTCGGAATCCCCAGCAAACACAAGTGCTACGGCGCCATGACCCTCGGCTACGAAAAGACGCCATACAAAAGGCTCGTACGCCGAAGACCGCCACAGGTCACGTGGCTCTGAACCCCCTTCGATTGGAGAGACTCCCATGTTCGAGAAGATCGACCGAATCGCCATTGCCGTGAAGGACCTTGAAAAAGCGACCAGGTTCTTTTCCGACCTCCTGGACATAGATTTCGACATCGTCGGTTCAAGCCCAGAACTGGGCATGCGGGGAGGATACAGCGCCTGCGGTCTGGAGTTGATCGAGCCGACCCACCCGGACTCCATCATCGGCAGGTTCCTTCGGCAAAGGGGAGAAGGGCTGTGGGCGCTGGTCCTCAAGGTCAGGAACATGGACGAGATGATCAGGAAGTTCGAAGCGAAAGGCCTTCAGGTGGCCGGAGACGTCACGGTCGGTGCCATGCGGGAAGTCGCGTTCCATCCCAAGGGCTCCCATGGCGTGGAGATCGTTCTGGCCGAATATCCTGACAGACACCCGGCCGCCCTGGCAGCCCTGTCGAAGACCGATCGCGGCCAATGAAACGAAGCGCAGAGGAGAAACAGGGGATGAAGCTCAAGGACAAAGTGTGCATTGTTACGGGTGCCAGCCGCGGCATCGGCAAAGCCATTGCCCTCGGCTTTGCCCGTGAAGGCGCAGACGTGGTGATCGCCGCCAGAACAGAGGTCCAGAAAGATGAGCGGCTGCCCGGGACGATCTACACGACGGCAGAACAGGTGCGTGCTCTGGGCCGCCGCGCCCTGCCGGTCAAGGTGGATGTCAGCAAAGAAGAGGACGTTGCCCGAATGCTCGACATGACCCTGAAAGAATTGGGCAGAGTCGACGTGATGGTCCACAACGCAGCCGTCGCGTTCTGGAAAAAGCTTTGGGAGACGCCCACCAAACTCTGGGATTTGGTGATCGCCGTCAATCTGCGGGGAGCTTTTCTCTGCGCGAGGGCCGTCCTCCCCCATATGATCCAACAGAGGAGCGGGAGCATCATCAATATTTCCTCTCCCGGGGCCGATATCGGCGGTAAAATCGACGGGGGCATGGCGTATTCGGCTTCCAAGGCCGCTATTGAACGCCTCAGCAACGGCCTCGCGGAAGAGGTTCGGGCTTACGGGATCGCCGTGAATTGTCTGAAACCTGCCGGCTTCGTGGACTCGGAAGGTGCGAGATACTGGAGCCCCCCGAATACCGACTTTTCCACCTGGGAGCCCCCGGACCTGATGGTCAAGGCAACGATCTTCCTGGCCACCCAGACGTCCGCCGGAGTCACCGGCGGGATCTTCACGGAGAAGCAATTGGCGGAAGCCTACAACCTCGACTGATTCCAAAGAAGGAAGGCTGGACAAATGAAAGACTGGGACGTGGTCATTGTGGGCGCAGGCTACGGAGGCCTGTGTTCCGGGGCGCTTCTGGCCCGTGCCGGCAAGAGAGTCCTCGTGTTGGAGAGGGATGGGACGATCGGGGGCCGGGCCAAGAGCCTCAGGCATGCCGGGCAGATCCTCGACGACGGGGCCCATATGATCTCCAGAGCCGGCCATCTGGAAGCTGTCTTTTCAGACCTTGGGCTCCCGTTTCCCGAACTGGTCACCCTGACGAAGAGCCAGATCTATCATGACGGCCGCTGGAAGGAACCTCGAGATCTCTTTTCTGCGGAAATGTATCAGAAAGTCTATTCGTCCATGATGAGCCTTTCCCAGGAGCAGATCTCCCAACTGGACGACGTCCCCCTGAGCTCGTGGGTCAAGAGCGTGTCCGACGATCCCGGGATCCAGCTGCTCTTTTTCTACCTGGGCTGTGCCACCAGCGTGGGGAACCGGTTTGAAACGTATTCCACCGGAGAGATGATCTTCATCCTGCGGGAAATCATCGAGAGCGGAAGAAAACTCAGCCAGCTGGGCGGGGTCATCACGGGAGGTGCGAACAGCCTCCTGGAGCCCCTGGCCGCTTATATCAGCACCCACGGCGGACAGGTCCGCTTGAATGCCCCCGTGGACAGCGTGCTCATCGATCGCGGCCGGGCCGTCGGGGTCAACGTGGAGGTGGGGGAGCGCGTGTTTCCCAGCCAAATCCTGGAGGTGGAAACCCTCAGGGCCGACTTCGTGATCGTCACCCTGCCGTTGTGGGACCTCTTCCGGGTGCTCGATGAAAGCGCGTTCCCTCGGTGGTGGGTGGACTGGGTCAACTGGATCGCGAGCAAGGTCAGCCATGCCTGGAGCATCATCTATGCCCTCGATGAACCGCTCTTTGACCTGGACGCGTTCCGCTGGGCCCCGAACCTACCGGAATCCGGGTTCTCCGGGATCTTCTTCCCCATGCCCACGTACGGGAACGCCGTGAACCAGTACCAGTTTCACGTTTCCTACCAAGGCCACTACGACGAACTCCCCGACCTCTTCCAGCGCAACAGCCGGGCAAGGGTCAGGCGCCAGATGCGGGATACCATCGCCATGCTCGAGCGGGAATCCACGCGGCTCTTCCCCCAACTGAAGGGTGCGCATCATTGGCGCGTGGCCCATGCAGGCGTCTACGGGATCGCCCAGTCACCCGGGTTCGTGGGAAGCAAGCGGCCTTCCATGAGACCCCCGTCCGTCGGCAATCTCTTTCTCGTTTCCAACACGGTAAGCGAGGCAAGGGGCGTGAGCACCCAGGGCGTTGCCAAGTGCGCCAGGAAGGCCGTAGAGGCCATTCTCAGCGGCGCCTAGCTCGTGAGCGAGGAGGCGCAATGGCGTCTGACATTTTCGGATGGTGCGGGAAGATCCTCAAAGTCGACCTGACCCGCGAAGAGGTCTCCGAGTTGGACACGACGGCATATGCGAGCCGCTTTCTCGGGGGCCGCGGCATCGCCACCCGGATCTACTGGGAGGAAGTCACTCCCGAGGTCGGCGCCTTCGACCCGGAGAACCGCTTGATCCTGATGAGCGGCCCCCTAGTGGCCACCGGCGTGCCCGGCGCATCGCGCCTTTCGGTGGTCGCAAAATCCCCGATGCGGATGCCCGAAGGATTCTGCTACGGAAATCTCGGAGGGTTTTTCTCCCCGGCCCTCAAGAAGGCCGGATATGACGGCCTCGTGGTCACAGGGCGCGCAAAGCGGCCCAGCTATATCTGGATTCACGACCGAAAGGCCGAGATCCGAGGCGCTTCGGCCCTCTGGGGCAAGGGGGCCTACGAAGTGCGTGACCGCTTGAGGCACGCACATGGGGAACAGGTGCGTTTCGTGACCACGGGGTTGGCCGGCGAGAACAGATGCCGCACAGCCACGCTGCTCACCGATCATGAGGGAAGCGCCACCGGCGGCTTCGGCGCCGTCATGGGGTCGAAGCATCTCAAGGCGATCGCCGTGGTCGGAACGGGCCGGCCGAGGGTGGCACAACCGGAGAACCTTCGGGAACGCATCAAGCTCGCCCGCCGCTTGAGCGAACGAGGGCTTCTGCTGGTACCCCTGCCCAAGGAGCAGATGCGCTACGTCGGGAAGGCCCCCTGCTACCAATGCGGGCTCGATTGCTTCAGGGGACTGTTCCGGACCGCTTCGGGCAAAGAAGCCGTCCTCAAGTGCCAGTCCATGATCTTCTACTTTCCTTGGCTCCGACGGAACCCCGGCGGGACCGTCGAAACAGCAGTCGAGGCCACCCGGGTGTGCAACGACCTGTGCCTCTGCACCATGGAAATGGAAAACGTCATTCAGTGGCTGGACGACTGCTGCCGCGCCGGCATCCTGTCCGAGGAGAAAATCGGCATCCAGATGTCCGCCCTCGGCACCCTGGAGTTCGTCCAGCGTCTGGCCTCCATCATCGCTTTTCGGCAGGGTTTCGGAGACGTTCTGGCCGAGGGCCTCCTGAGGGCCGGCGATATGCTCGGGCCAGAGGCAAAGGCCCTCTTCACCGAGCGCGTGTCCGACGTCGGATTCGGCGAATCTTACGCGCCCAGGCAGTACATCACCAACGCGATGCTGTACGCTCTGGAGCCCAGGCAGCCCATGCCCATGCTCCACGAAGTGAGTTTCCTGATCGGCCGCTGGCTCCTCCACCGCCTCAAGCAGGAACTCTCGCCGACCACGGCAGAGGTCTTCCGGGCCGCCGCAAAGCGCTTCTGGGGAAGCGACAAGGCGTGGGATCTGACGACGGAAGAAGGCAAGGCGCTTGCCGCCGTGAGGATTCAGGACCGCACGTACGTGAAGGACAGCCTCGTGCTCTGCGACTTCGCCTGGCCCATCATGGATTCCAAGAACACGCCCGACCACGTGGGCGACCCCACCTTGGAAAGCAAGCTCTTCAGCGCGGCGACAGGCATCGAAACCGACGAGGCCGGGCTTCACCTGTACGGCGAGCGCATCTTCAACCTGCAGCGGGCCATCCTGCTGCGGGAAGGGTGGCAGCCCAAGGCAGGGGATGTCCCGGCGGAATTCAATTTCACGAAACCGGCCCAGGCCGACATGCTCAATCCCCGTCTGCTCGTACCCGGGCCGACAGAGGAGCCCGTTTCCGTGAAGGGGAATCTTCTTGACCGGGAGAAATTCGAACGGATGCGCAAGGAATTCTACGAGCTCCGCGGATGGGATCCAGAGACCGGCCTCCAGAAGCGTCTGACCCTCGGACGCCTCGGCCTCTCCGACGTGATTCCCGTCCTGCTGTCGAAGGGAAGGGTCGTCTGACAGAACATGGGAGCTTGGCCGCCTGCACAGAGGAGGGCGAACAAGATGCCTGGACTGGAAGGGAGGGTAGCCGTCGTTACGGGCGCGGGACAGGGGATGGGCGCGGCCCACGCCCTGGCGCTGGCCAGGGAGGGCGCCAGCGTGGCTCTGGTGGACGTCTGCAAGAACAATCCCCTTGTCCCGCTTCCGGCATCCACGGAGTCGGCCCTCAATAAAGTCGCCGAAAGCATTACCGCGCTCGGTCGCGAGGCGCTCCCCATCTCCTGCGATGTGAGCAAGGCCGCCGATGTGGAGGCCATGGTCAAGAAGGTGATCGCTGCATTCGGGCGGATCGACATCCTCGTGAACAACGCGGGTGTCTGCACCTTCGCTCCTTTCTGGGAGATCACCGAGGAGCAGTGGGACGCGACCCTCCATGTGAATCTCAAGGGGACCTGGCTCTGCGCGAAATACGTGGTTCCACACATGATCGCCCAGAAGTGGGGGCGCATCGTGAACATCGGTTCCATCGACGGAAGGAGCCCCGAACCTCTGCACGCCCACTACTGCGCTTCCAAGGGCGGCGTCCACACCATGACGCTGGCCATGGCCCGGGAAGTGGGCGTCTTCAACATCACCGTCAACTGCATCGCGCCGGGCGGAGTCATGACGCCCATGTTCCGGTGGACCGGGGAGGCCTTCGGCGCGGCGACCGGAGGCACGCCCGAGGACTTCTATGCCTATTTCAACAGAACGAAGACGATCATGAACCGGCAGGTCCATCCCGAGGACGTGTCCAACGTCCTGCTCTGGCTCGTGCGCGAGGAGTCCTGGCCCCTGACAGGCCAGGTGTTTTACGTGGACGGAGGATTCAAGGGGCACGCATCCCCCTGGGAGGAGCCAGGCCTCATTTTCCAGCGGCATTGAACTCGACGCCGAGCTCCAGCCCTCCAAAGAAGCCGCAGCCGGGGCGGCCCCCATTGCTTTTGCCTTCTCCCGGCAAGAGGACGCGAAAAAGATCCTGCGGATCCGACCCATCAAGGCAGGGGGTGTCGACATGGATCTTCCAGAACTGGAGGCAAGGATTCGGAAGATGGAGGATGTGGAGGCCATCAAACAACTCATGTGGAGCTATGCCTACTGGCTCGATTACGGCGAGTTCGACAAGGTCATCGACTGTTTCACGGACGACGCAAAGCTCGACCTGCAGACGAGGGGGGAACTGGCCAAGGACGAACCCGCGCTGAACTATGCATGCGAGGGGAAGGCGGCGATCCGGGATTTTTACAACCTGGTGCGGCACACAAAGGACCGCTTTACCGCTTCCCACCTGATCCTGAACCCTGTCGTCACTGTAGAAGGAGACCGCGCAAAAGGGATCTTCTACCTGCTCGAGCCCACCGCGCTTCTGCGGGCCATGTGGGGCCACGGCCGCTACGACATTGAATTCGTAAAGGTCTCCGGACACTGGAAGATCTCTGTCTTCCGTTTCCTCTGGAACTTCCATACGCCCTACGACGAGGGCTGGGGCAAGACTCGCATGGCGATGCTCTGACCGGAGGGCTCCCCGTCGGCCCCTTCGCCTCTGCGGTCCTCCTCGCAGCCTCCGGCTTCGGCGGCAGGTATCTGCAGCGGATCGCAGAACGCTGCGGCCGTCGATAAGCGACCCCACCCGACTCGGAGGCGAACGAAAGGAGAGGAGTCATGTCCCGGCCCATATCGGGCACGAGGCCCCTCCGAGATGTCTTCCGCTACACGTCGTGCGGGTTCCACTGTTTCGACCAGTGTGTTCTCAAGGTCCGGATTCGAGACGGCCGGATCGTGTCCGTGGAGCCGGACGATACCATCCACCCCGGCGTGGCACGGGAGGGGGAGCACCCGGAGGCGGGTCTGGGGAGCACGTCCATGGTTCAGTACCGGCCCTGCGCCAAAGGGTACGCCATGGTGCGGGAGATCTACGACCCCAGGCGGGTGCTAAGTCCGATGAAGCGCGTGGGCAAGCGAGGCGAGGGGAAGTTCGTGAGGATCTCGTGGGACGAGGCTCTCGACACCATCGCGGAGAAGCTGATCGAAGTGAAGGAGAAGTACGGCCCGTACTCGATTCTGCACCAGCCTTACAGTTTCATGGGCCGCTCGAGCTTTCCGTTGGCCCCTTGGTTCGGCGCCGGGATCGCGGGATGGGGAGCCCACTCGACCAACGGATTTCAGGAACCGCAGAACTGGGTGTACGGAAAAGACTTGCTGGAGGGGGTCTATCGGTTTGGACACTACGCGTTCACCCAGGACGAGACCAACATCTTCCGGTCGAAGCTCATCGTTCTCTGGGGCTTCAATCCCGTGTCGCTGATGAGCAGCAGGGTGGCACACAACCTGATTCAGGCCAGAGAGCGAGGCATCCCCATCGTCTGCATCGAGCCCCGCTACACCCCCTCCGTGGAGGTGCTGGCGGATCAATGGATCCCGATCCGTCCCACCACGGACGCTGCCATGATGATCGCGATGGCGAACGTGTGGTTCAAGGAAGATCTGTGCGACCGGGACTTCGTCGAGAGATGGGTGGAGCCGGAGGGTCTCGAAAAATGGAAGGCTTACGTCCTGGGCCTTTCCGATGGCGTCGACAAGACTCCCGACTGGGCCGAAACCCTGTGCGGCGTGCCGGCCGAGACCATACGGGAGTTCGCCAGACTCTATGCCAAGAGCAAGCCTGTCAACCTGAGCGTATCCCTTTCCATGGGCCGCCAGTTCTACGGGGAGAACGCAACCAGAGCTTCGATGTATTTGCAGGCGTTGACGGGCAACACGTTTATTCCGGGCGGAACGGCCGCGGCTGAGACCGGGCTCTGGTGGGGCAGGACGGGCGGAGCCCTGCCGGTGGTCGACTGGAAGCAGAAGCCCGGGACGTATCGCGCGCCGATTCTCTTTGCCATGTACAAATGGCCGCGGGCCGTCGATCTGAGAGAGCGGCTGGATGCGGGCGAGATGAGCACGGAGGAATACAACAACCTGATCGGCAACCGGGCGGACCACCCGGCCCCGAACATCCAGCTGGTGATTCTGGAGTCGAACAACCACGTCAACAACCTGCCGGGCATGAACCAGACCATCCGGGCCATGAAGAAGGTGACGTTCACCCTGGTGTTCTCTCAGTTCGCGGACTCCCCGTCCTCGCGGTACGCAGACATCCTCCTGCCTCAGATCTACAGCGCTTTTGAGGGAAGAAACGGCGGATGCGGTCTGCTCTGGCCGCTGTTTACAACCACCATCAACCTGGGCAGCCATTTTGTCTACCGCCAGAAGTGCATCGACCCGCCCGGCGAGGTCAAACCCAACGACTGGGTCTGGACCCAGATTGCCAAGCGCCTGGGGATCGCGGAGAAGTACAACCCGCGCATGGCGAGCGTGCCGGACGAAGAGTGGGACGACGCGATCGAGGGAATTTACCGGGAGGCGTACGAAACCTGGGCCAAGCGGCCCGACATTGCTCGCCTGAACCCGCCGACGTGGGAGGAGTTCCAGAAGAGGCCGGTCTTTCGGTTCCCGATGGAAGGGGAACCCTACTATCCCCTCAAGCACGAAGTCGAGGCCGGGTTGAACCCCTTTTCCGGGACAGAGTCCGGCAGGATCGAATTCTTTTCCCGGGCGCTGGCACGGGGACCGGAGTACCTCAGGCGAAACGAGATCCCCCCGGGCAGCGGCAAGTGCTACGGCGCCGGAAGCCTTCCTCCCATGGCCCAAATGACCCTGGGAGGCAGGGGCACGTTCCACAGTCGAGAAGCTGAACGATACCCTTTGCTGATGTCGTCCCCCCACTCCTATTACCGGGTCCACTCGTGGCTCGACAACAGCCCGTTTCTCAGGACGGACTGCTACCGCCATGCGGTGTGGATGAACGTCGCGGACGCCAAGAGCCGAGGCATCAAGGACAACGACCTGGTTCGGGTCTACAATGAAATCGGCGAGACGGTCCTTCCCGCGTACGTCACATCCCGGATCGTGCCCGGCACCGTGGCCATTCACCACGGCGGGTGGTACCTGCCGGGAGAGAGCGCCAGCCCGTTGATGCCGGACGGGGTCGACAAAAGGGGCGCCCCGAATCTCTTCACCCATGAAGAGGACCTGCCCAGCACCGTGGTGGGCACCTTCCCGTGCAAGGGGCTTGTCCAGATCGAGAAATGCAGGGAGAAACCATGATCCAGTACGGCTTCTTCTTCGACCAGAGCCGGTGCACCGGCTGCCAGACATGTTCCGTGGCCTGCAAGAGCTACCACGAGCTTCCGGCCGGCCCGCTCAAGTATCTGCGGGTCTACCAGGTGGAAAAGGGCGCTTTCCCGGATGTCCGGCTTCACCTGCACTGGATTCCCTGCTATCACTGCCAGGCTCCGGCCTGCGTGGACGCCTGCCCCACCCGAGCGGTCTCCAAAGAGGCCCGGTTCGGCGCCGTGCTGATCGACGGCGAGAAGTGCAGTGGCTGCCGCCTCTGCTATGACGCTTGCCCGTACGGCGCGCCCGTTTTTGACAGTGACGAGCCGGCCGCCAAAGCTCGGAAGTGCACCCTTTGCGTGGACCGGCTCGAGCGGGGCGACAAGCCCGTGTGCGTTCTGGCGTGCCCGATGAGGGCTCTGGACTTCGGGCCCTTGAGCGACCTCATGAAGACCTACGGCCAGATCCAGGACCTGGAGGACCTCCCGGACAGCCGGGGTACAAAGCCGAGCGTCGTGTTCAGGGCCCGTCGTGAAAAGCGCCAGCTCGTGCCTTACAATGCGAAGAAGGCCCTGCGCCTGTTCATGAGGCGAGACCCTCTGCCGCCCATCTTCGCCTCCCTGTCGGACGTCGAAGAGATTCCAGAAAACCTCGTGGGCCGCTGCAAATTGGCGATCAAACACGCATCGGCCGAGGATCTCATGCGCTGTACGAGAAACGACGAGGGGTGACAGATCTGCCCGCGCCCGGTGTCCCCGAAAAACAGAAGCTCGCTTACGGACACCACTGAGATTCGCAGCCGCCCGGCCTCAGCAGGCGAGGCCGTCTGGAACCGACCCTTTGTCTGAAACGGATTCTTGGGGAACGGACGAGCGGAAAGAAAAAAGGGGCTGCGGACACATGTCCCGCAGCCCCTTTGATGTCCTGGTAGCGGGGGGTGGATTTGAACCACCGACCTCCGGGTTATGAGCCCGACGAGCTACCTGGCTGCTCTACCCCGCGCCGTTTTTTCTTTGTTTTGAATCGATTATGAAGCGCGCCCTCCTGTTTGTCAAGGTCCGCCACATACGCTCTCAGCCCGGCCACCTCCTCGGGCCGCAGTCTGCGCCACGAGCCGACAGGAAGATCGCCGAGCCGCAAGGGGCCCATTGCGACCCTGGTGAGCTTGAGAACCGTAACGCCGCAGGCCTCGAGCATGCGCTTGACCTGGTGCTTGCGGCCTTCATAGAGCACGATCCTGAGCCACATGTTGCGCTTGCCCCGTTTGTGGAAAAAGGCCTTGGCCGGCAGGGTCCTCCTCCCGTCGAGCACAATGCCCGAGGCAAGCCTGTCCAGGACTTCCGGCCCCGGGACGCCCTTGACTTTCACATGGTAGACCTTGCGCACGTGGTACCGGGGATGGAGCAGCCGGTTCGCCATTTCGCCGTCGTTCGTGCAAAGCAAGAGGCCCTCGGCATCGAAGTCCAGCCGTCCGGCCGGCACCGGTCTTCCCGGGATCCCCCGGAGCAGATCGGCCACGCACGGCCTTCCCTCAGGGTCGTGCATCGTGCTCACCACGCCCCGGGGCTTGTTGAGCATCACGTATACGAGGGGCGGCGGCCGGCCCACCCGTTTGCCCGAGACCTTGACCGCGTCCTTTTCTGGACGGATCCGCATGCCCGGCTCCCGAACCACGGTGCCGTTCACCGTGACCCGGCCTTCCAGGATCAGGCGGTCCGCCTCGCGCCGGGAAGCCACCCCGGAGCGAGCCAGAAAGCGGTTGAGCCTTTCCCCGACTTCAGGATGATCCCTCATCCGTCGTTTCCAGTGGATCCCTCTCCGCCCGGCGTCTTGCCGGGGGGCGCCCCGACACCATCCGGGCTGCCGGGCGCACCGGTCGCCTCGCCCTCGGGCTCACCCTCCCCTTCAGCCTCGGGCTCTTTCGGAAACACGTCCTCGTACCGGAGAAACCGAACCTTGGTCTTTCGAAGGACATCGTCCATGGCCTGCCGGAGCGCCACGTCGTCCAGGGTTTCCCGCTCCCCCGGGTCTCTCTCGTCTTGCTCGGCTTCCTCTTCGCTCTCCCAGAAGGGTGCGTCGGCCTCCCCTTGGGCCGGCGCCGAGACCCCTTTCTCCCCTCCGCCGGATCCGGCCGTCCCTGCGTCCGCCTCGGGCGGCGTTGCGGCCACCCGTCCTTCGGCTGCCGCCTCCGAAGGCTCAGAAACCGCCTCCAGCCCGGGCTGCCGCTCCTCGGGCCTGGCCTCCTGGAACATCCCCTCAATTTCGCGCAGCGTGGGAAGGCTCTTGAGATTCTTCAAACCGAACAGTTCCAGGAACTCCTGGGTGGTCCCATAAAGAATCGGCCGGCCCGGCACTTCCTTTCTGCCCACGATGCGGATGAGCCTTTTTTCCAGCAGGCTTCCGATGGCTGCAGCGCAGTCCACCCCGCGGATCGCCTCGATTTCGGCGCGGGTCACGGGCTGCCGGTACGCCACGATGGCCACGACCTCGAGAGCCGCCCGGCTCAGCCGTGCGGGCTTCTGCTGCCTGAGTTTGGCGACCCAGGCCGCAAACTCCGGCCGGGTCCGGACCTGGAAGCCCCCGGCCACCTCCACGATCTCCAGCCCGCCCTGCCTGTCCCGGTACTCCAGAACGAGTTCCTCAACCGCGCGCCGGACCTCCCTCCGGTCAGCGCCTTCGACGAGTGAAACCATCCGCTCAAGCGACAGGGGCGATTCCGAACAGAAGATCAACGATTCCAGGATGCCCTTGAGCCGTGCGCCCGCGGCGGGCGCGGTCCCAGCCGCCCAGCCGCCCTCGTCCGCGCCGGCATCCTCTAGGCCGCCGTCCGGACCGGCGGACAGCCCGGCTTCGCTCCCGGCCCGCCCGCCGCCTTCTCCGCCGTCGTCGAGGAGACCATCGCAGGGCTCGATGGATTCCCCGGCCCGGACCTCGACGACTTGACCGCCTCCGGTCTCTGCGGCCGGCCCGCTCCCGGGCTCGTTCTCGGGCTCCTCTTGCCGTTCTTCCCGGTTCTGTTCTTCCGCCGACACGCGTCCTTCCTTTCCCGGGGGGCGAAGGGCTCCCCCGCCCGGCCGCACTCCTTCCTCGTTCACTCGTACTCGTCAGAGCCCAGGTCTTCTTTCAGCTTCTCCCGCGCGTCCGAGTCCTCGTCCACCAGGAGCTCCAGATGGATCGGCCCGAAAGGCGCGGTCTGGACCGCCTGGATGACCCGCATCCGCACAAGCTCCAGCAGAGCGAGAAAGGTGGCCACGATTTGAGGCCGCGAAGGGGCGCCCTCGAAAAGATCCTCGAACAGCATGGACTTTCTGGCAGACAGCAGATCAAGCACTTCCATCATCCGGTCGGCCACCCGGATCCGATCCGGCAGCACCTCGTGAACGGTCTCCGCAGGAGCCCTCTTGAGGACGCGCTGAAAAGCGTCGAGGAGGTCGAAAAGAGTGGCCCTGAGCGGAACCTCGTCCCCTGCCGCGGCCCCGGACGCTTCTTCTCCCAGCCGCACGCGGAACACGTCGCGGTTCAGAAGACCCCTTTCCTGAAGCCGGCAAGCCGCCTCCTTGAACCTCTGGTATTCGAGGAGCCGGCGGTGAAGGTCCTCCAAGGACTCCACGCCGTTCTCATCGTCCGTATCCTGTCCTTCCGCCGAAACCGGCAGGAGCATTCTCGACTTGTGATAGGCCAGCGTGGCCGCCATCACCAAGAAGTCGCCCACGCCGTCGAGATTGAGCTTCTGCATCACTTCCACGTATTCAAGGTACTGGTTGGCGATGTCCGAAACGCGAATCGCGTAGATGTCCAGCTCGTTCTTGCGGATCAGGTGAAGCAGGAGATCGAGGGGCCCTTCGAAATCCTGAAGTTTCACCTGATAGGTCATGGCCCCCTGCCTCCCTTGCCTGTATCGACCGCCCAGAAAGGACCCGACATCCGTCTTCCGGGGCAGGACCCGCCCGCGCACGGGCCGGATTCCGGCTTTTTCTCCTCAGATCCCCAGGAACAGATGGGTAAGGCCTGAAACCAGGCTCCAGACAAGCCCCATGATCCCGAACGGGTTCAGGAAGATCAGGGCGGCGAGCAGGTACATGCCGAAGGGCTCGAGCCGGCTCACCGCATAAGCCTGAGGGTCCGGCAGGATTCCGACAAGGATCCTGCCGCCGTCAAGGGGCGGCACCGGGATCAGATTGAAAACCGCCAGAAGCACGTTGAAGTGAGCGCTGAAGGCAAGCATATGGAGAAGATACCTCGACAGGGACTCCTTTCCTCCGGGGCCGCTTGCCGCAAGCAAAACGTGGAACAGGAGGGCGCTCAACGCGGCCAGCACCAGGTTTGCCAGAGGGCCGGAGAAAGCCACCCAGGTCATGTCCTGCTTGGGCCGGCGCAGCCGATGGAAGTTCACGGGCACCGGCTTCGCCCAGCCGAAAAGAAACGGCGCGCCGGAGACAAAGAGAACGCCCGGCACGAGCAGGGTGCCCACAGGATCGATGTGGGCCAGGGGATTCAGGGTGAGCCTTCCCATGGCCTTTGCGGTTCCGTCCCCAAGGCGATAGGCCGCGTACCCGTGCATGGCCTCGTGAAGGGTTACGGCGAGAAGAAGCGGCGGCACCACGACCGCTGCCTGGGCGAGATCCATTGCGTCTCCTCATCCAAGGGAATTTCCTGTCTAACAAGGGGGTCGGGCATTGTCAACCGGACCTGGCCTGCTGGACCCGTGCCCGTCCGGGAGAGAACTTCCGCAGGATCCACTCCGTCTCGGACTGCCTGTCCGACACCTCTCCGTTCAAACGGGCGTCCAGGACTTTGTCGAGGATTTCCCGGTACAGGGGCCCCGGGGCAAACCCCAGGGCCTTGAGATCCCTTCCGGTCACCGAGGTCCGGGTGCCCCGCAACCGGGTGATGTACAGGGAGATCGCCCGCCGCGTGGCGTCCCGCGTGGTCCTGGCCATCATGTACAGGAGGATTTCAGGAGAAAAGGGTTCCAGGCGACGATAGATCTGGCTCGGCCTGGGCTCCGAGCGGCCGGCCGCGAAGTGCCGGAGCGTTTTTTCGGCCTCGGCCTTTTCCTCGAGCCTTCCCAGAATCTTCCTGCCCTGGAGTTCCAGCCGCTTGCGCACATCCGCCAGTGCGTCCTCCCCCAGAAACGCGAGCAGGGCCAGAAACAAAACGAGCCACTCCTCCCACTCGATATCGAGGTACAAGAGCCGGAACCAGGTGCAGACCTCGCGCGTTTTCTGCAGGAGCGCTCTGAGTCTTGCGTCCAGGGCCAGGTCGGGGTGAACCGTGCGCAGGAGCCCGAATTCCTGCATCCTTTCGAGAATCGAGAGCGCCCGTTCTTCCTCGAGAATCAACCTGAGCTCGGCAAAGAGCCGCCTGCCGTCGAGCTGCTCCGGGAATCCCATGCGAATGGCGTTCTGCATGAGGTACCGCGTCTGCCTGCCCAGGCGAAAACCGAACCGCTCCCCGAAGCGAAGGGCCCGGTAGATGCGGGTCGGGTCCTCGATGAAGCTCATGTTCTGGATCACGCGGATGACCTTCTCTTTGAGGTCCTTCTGCCCGCCGAAGTAATCGACCAGTTCCCCGAAGGCGGAAGGGTTGAGCCGGATGGCGAGCGAGTTGATCGTGAAGTCCCGCCGGTAGAGGTCGAGCTTGAGGGAACTCCACTCCACGTGCGGCAGGGCTGCGGGCCGGTCGTAGTACTCGAGCCTGGCCGTGGCCACGTCGATCTGGAACCCGTCCGGAAACAGAACCCGGGCCGTGCCGAACCGTTCGTGGGCTCTGTGCTGGGCGCCGAAGCGCTCGCAGAGTTTCTCGGAGAACCGGATCCCGTCCCCTTCCACGACCACGTCGAGATCGAGGTTTTCGCGCCGCAGCAGGAGATCCCGGACCACGCCGCCCACCAGGTATGCGCGCATGCCGAGATCCTCCGCGATCTGCCCCATCTCGGCCAGCAACCGGAAGACCGGCTCGGGCAACCGCTCCTGCATGAGCCGGGTGACCCGCTTCTCCCGCTCCTCGGCAGCGGCCGGCTCCTCGGATGCGGTCTCGCCCTCCGGAGTCTCCGGCAGCCTGGACAGGGACTGCACGAGGTCCATGCGCGTCAGCACGCCCACGATCTTCCCGTCCTCAACGACCGGAAGGAACCGCTGCACCCCGTGCAACAGCAGATCCCGGGCCTTGTCCATGGGATCGTCCGGACTGAGGACCTCGAAGTGGGCCGTCATGAACTCCTCGACCGGCTCTTTTTCCAGGCCGTGGTAGGCCGCCTTCTCCACGGTCTGGCGTGCGATAATCCCGCAGAGCCGTCCCTGATCCAGAATCGGCAGGCCGCTGATGCTGAACCGGTTGAGAATCTCGGCCGCCGTTTCGATGGTGTCGGTCCTGTCCACGCACTTGACCGGGAAGCTCATGTAGTCCCTGACCTTCTTGCCCCACAGAGGCCGGAGGACCTCGCGCAAACGGGACAGGAGTTTCTCCCGGACCTGAAAGAGCGTCAGGTCCTTGATCGTGGCCGATGCTGCCGTGGGATGGCCGCCGCCGCCGAAGAAGCGGGCGATCTCGCCCACGTCCACCTCGCGGATCCGGCTCCGGGCCACCAGAAAGACCCGGTTTTCCATCCGGGCCAGGACGAACAGGACGTTCAGGTTCTCCATGTCCTTGAGCTTGTGGACCAGGACAGCCAGATCGCCCACGTAGCCGTCGGCGCTCGCCTCTGCGATGTTCACCTCGATCCCGTGGATATCGTAGGTCTTGCGGCTTTGGATGAGATCGTTGAGAATCGCCACCTGGTCGTAGGTAAGCTCGCTCGTGATGAGGTCCGAGACCACGTTGAGGTCAGCCCCGCACCGGAGCAGATGCGCGGCCGCCTCGAGGTCCTCGACCGTGGTCGAGGAAAAGGTGAGGGATCCCGTGTCCTCGTAGATCCCCAGCATGAGGATCGTGGCTTCCTCCGGCGTGATCGGGATCGAGCGCTCTCGAAGGAGTCCGACCAGGATGCTCACCGTGGCCCCGCAGGGCCTGCAGACCTCCACCTGGCCGCGCACGTCCTGGCCCGTGGCCGGGTGATGGTCGTAGATGTGCACCTCCACGCCCGGCGCGTCCACGATCTGTTCGAACCGGCCGATGCGGTCCCGCTGCCGGATATCGACGAGAATCAGGCGCCGGACCCGCTTCAGATCGATCTTGCGGGCTTTTTCAAAGGAATATGCGTAAAGCAGGGAATGGAGAAAAAACCGCCTGAGGCTTTTCTCCTGCGAGCCCGGGAAGACCATGACGGCCTCGGGGTAGAGCTTGCGGGCCGCCACCATGGACCCCAGAGCGTCGAAATCCGCGTTGATGTGGGTGGTGATCACGTCCAAGGCGTCTAATCCCTTCCGCAAGGGTCCTTCAGGTGGCCCGGGGATGGTAGCGCTCGTAGATCTGCTTGAGCCTCTCCCGGTTCATGTGGGTGTAGATCTGCGTGGTGGTGATGTTCGCGTGCCCGAGCAGAAGCTGCAGGGACCTTAAGTCCGCACCCCGCTCGAGAAGATGGGTGGCAAACGAGTGCCTGAGCACGTGGGGCGTCACCCGGGACCGCACGCCCGCCTCGAGTGCGTACCGGCGCAGGAGCTTCCAGAACCCCTGCCGGCTGAGCCTTCTGCCCCAGCGGTTCAAGAACAGGAAGGAAACCTTCTCGCGCCTCTGCGGGTTGAGAAGCCTCGGCCGGCCCGAGGCAAGGTACTTCTTGAGCCATTCCAGGGCCACCTCGCCCACCGGGACCAGTCGCTCCTTGCTCCCCTTGCCGTAAGCCACGACGTAGCCCACTTCGAGGTTGACGTCCTGAAGCCGGAGCCGGAGAAGTTCCGAGACCCTCAGGCCCGTTGCGTAAAGCAGCTCAAGCAGGGTCCGGTCCCGAAGCCCGAGCGGGTCTGAAGGGTCCGGCCGGTTGAGCAGTCTCTCCACCTCGTCGAGGGAGAGGTCCCGGGGAAGGGGCGCCCCGGGCTTGGGCACTTCAAACATGCAGGTCGGATCTTCCGAAAGAATCCCTTCTCGCAGCAGAAATCGGTAGAGGCCCCGCAGGCTGCTCGCCTTCCTGGCAACGCTCCGGCTCGAGAGCCCTTTGCGCTTGAGTTCGAGGAGATAGAAGCGCAGGTGGTCCTGGTCGGCTTCCAGATGGGACGCGCATCCGTTCGCTTCGAGCCAGTCCGAAAAATCCCTCAGGTCCCGGCTGTAGGCGTCCAGGGTGTTTGCGGAAAGACCCCTCTCCACCCGCAGGTGGTCGAGGTAGGCGTCCATCGACTGCGCCGCATCGGCCGGCCGGCCCGGCGGAGGTTTCAAGAAGAGGTCTCCTTCGCCTGCAGCAGGCGGTCCTGGAGTTCTTTGAGCGTGTTCAGGGCCTCGAGAGGCGTCATCCGCTGGATGTCGAGAGCGAGAATTTCCTTTTCCACGTCTCTAGGCTCCGGAGCGAAAAGACTCGGCTGCACGCCTCCCGGGTTCGCCGCTTCGGGCCTGGCCGCAGGGCCTGGCGCTTCCTCAGAACCGCCGAGCTCGGCTCCCTGTCCGGCTTCGAGCTGCTTCAGGATCTCCTGAGCCCTTCGCACGACGTCGGCCGGGATGCCCGCCAGCCGCGCCACCTGGATCCCGTAACTGTGGCTCGTGGCTCCTTCCCTCACTTTGCGCAGAAACAGGATGTTTTCGCCCCACTCCTTCACGGCGACGTGGAAGTTGCGGATGGTGGCATACCGGTCCGCGAGCTGGGCAAGCTCGTGGTAATGGGTCGCAAAGAGCGTGCGGGCCCGGACGCTGCGCTCGATGTACTCGGCCACGGCCCAGGCGATGCTGATGCCGTCGAAGGTGGACGTCCCGCGGCCGATCTCGTCCAGAAGGATGAGGCTGCGCGGAGTGGCTTTGTCCAGGATATGGGCCGTCTCCTTCATTTCCACCATGAACGTGGACTGGCCGCGGGCGAGGTTGTCCATGGCGCCCACGCGCGTGAAAATCCTGTCCACGAGGCCGATCCGGGCGGACTGGGCCGGCACGAAGCTCCCCATCTGGGCCATGAGCACGATGAGCGCGATCTGGCGCATGTAGGTCGACTTGCCGGCCATGTTGGGGCCGGTGAGGATCAGCATCCGGTTCGAGCGGCAGTCGAGAAGAGCGTCGTTCGGGACGAAGCGCTCGTCGAACCGCATCTGCTCGATGACCGGATGCCTTCCCTCCCAGATCACGATCTCGTCCGAGGTCGTGATCTCGGGCCGGGCGTATCCGTAGCGGGCCGCGGCCTCGGCCAGACTCGCCAGAGCGTCCAGCCCGGCCAGCGCTTCTGCGGTCGTGCGGATCCGAAGGGAGTGCGCCGCCACCTCTTCGCGCAAGGCGACAAAAAGCTCGTATTCGAGACTCTCGATCTTCTCCTGGGCGCCCAGGACCTTTTCCTCGTACTCGCGCAGGGCCGGCGTGGTGAAGCGCTCGGCGTTGGCCAGGGTCTGCCTGCGCTCGTAGTCCGGGGGCACCGAGGCGAGATTGGCCCGGGTCACCTCGATGTAATAGCCGAACACCCGGTTGAACCGCACCTTGAGAGAGCCGATGCCGGTGCGCTCCCTCTCCTGTAGCTCCAGGGCCGCGATCCAGCGTTTGCCGTCCCGACCGATCGCGCGCAGCTCGTCGAGCTCGGCGCTGTATCCCTGTCGGAAGATTCCCCCTTCCCGGATCGAAACCGGAAGATCCTCTGCCAGGGCCCGATCCAGGAGGGCCACGATGTCGTCCAGAGGATCGAGGAGCCCGGCGATCTCCCGAAGGCGGCCAGCCTTGAACGTCTCCAGCCGCGCCCGCAGGGGCGGCAGGGCTTCCAGGGAGTTCTTCAGGCTCGCCAGGTCCCTGGGGTTGGCCACACCGAGGCTCACCCTGCTGTTCAGCCGCTCCAGGTCCTGGATGCCCTGAAGGCCCGAGCGGATCGCAGCCCGGTCGATCTCCCTTTCCTTGAGCTCCTCGACCGCATCGAGCCTGGATTCGATTTTTTCGGGCTTGAGAAGAGGATACTGGATCCAGTTCCTGAGCTTGCGGGCGCCCATGGAGGTCAGGGTCATGTCGAGCACGCCGAGAAGACTGTTTTTCTTCGACCGCTCCATCCAGGACTGGACGATCTCGAGGTTCCGCTTGGCCGACTCATCCAGGATCATGAACTCCTGGACCTGATAGTCCGAAATCCCGTGCAGATGCCTGGGCCGGCGGCGCTGGGTCTCTTGCAGGTACCTGAGCAGGCCGCCGGCAGCGGCCAGGGCGTTCCGGTAGCCCTTTGCGATCAAGCCCCGGACCGCAGACTCGCCGAACTGGGCCTCGAGCGCCCGGCAGGCTTGATCGAACTGGAACTGGGAGGCGGGTCTTGCGTTCCACAGGGGCGCCGTGGTCCCTCCATAGATCCTGCGCAAGGTCGGCTCGTGGGCGTAGGAGTCAGGGACGCAGATCTCCTGGGGAGCCACGCGCAGCAGTTCGTCCTGAAAGACCGCAAAGTCCCTTGTTTCGGCGATCCGGAACTCGCCGGTCGAGATGTCCACGTAGGCAAGACCGTACCCGTCCCCGAATTCGGGCCCGCCCGGAGGGACAAAACCCAGGAGAAAATTGTTCCGGTCCGCATCGAGGTTTTCGCTCTCGAGCACCAGGCCCGGGGTGACGATGCGGGTGATTTCCCGGCGCACGATACCCTTGGCCAGCCGGGGGTCCTCGACCTGGTCGCAGATGGCGACTTTGTAGCCCTTGTTGACAAGCTTGGCGATGTAGGTCGACGCGGCATGATAGGGCACCCCGCACAGGGGCACGCTGTCCGGCGCGCCCTTGTTTCGGCTCGTCAAGGTAAGATCGAGCTCCCGGGATGCGATCTCCGCGTCCTCGAAGAACATCTCGTAGAAATCGCCCAGCCGGAAAAAGAGAATCGCGTCAGGCACTTCCGCCTTGATCTGCAAATACTGCCGGATCATGGGAGTCTGCTCGGCCATGGCCGGTCTCAACGCCTCCTCGAGGCTTTATCGTAACAAAAGGCCAAGGGCACGTCGACTCGGCGGGCGCTGCCAATCCCCATTTTCAAGGAGCCAGTTTTTCCTTGCCCGCATTCTTGCTCGGCTCGTAAACAGCGAGCGTTCACCTCGCTCCCCGGGAAAGAGCGCAGCCCTACACATCAAAGGCCGCGGGGTCAATCCGACTTGGACAAGGCTCTCACTTCAGGCCCAGGATCCAGCCCTCGATCCTGCCCAGAGCCTTCACATTTCCTGTCAGGGGAGGGTCGAAGAACCCCTGGAGAGCGCCGTCGAGGTCCGCCCGGCGCATCCAGAATGCCACCGAATAGGCATCGTGCTGATCCTGCGTGCGGCCTTCGCGGGGCAAGCCTCGGCTCCACAGGGAGGGATAAACCTCGGCAATCACGGAGACGCCTGCCGGGGGCCTCCAGCCGTCAAAGGGCCAGAAGTGCACGCGGCCGGCCAGCTTTCTCCTCAAGAAAAGAATCCAGGGAAGGCCCGCGTGAGTGGATTTGGCCACAGAGCCCGGAACGTCGAAAAGGAAGACGGATTTGGCCGAACCGGCCCGCTCATCGGCGAGCCTGCGCCACACCGGGCTTCCAGAACGAGCCCAGCCCTTGCCGCAGATGCCGTCGCGCACGAAATCGACGTAGGTGTGATCCTCGTCGGTAGGCCAGTGGCGCTGGAAGTCGATGAGAAACGCGTCCCAGTCCGGGGGGAATGCGATGGGCCTCGAAGTAGCGGATCGGAAACGAAAAGGCGTGGTCGATGCCGACAAGCGTGGGCATGCCCTGGGAGAGGATTTCGACGAGCCATTCGGCAATCCCTCGGCGGGTCCAATACTTGCGAGGGCTTGGAGGCGGCTCGACCTCGGTGGGAGGCCACCGCGGGCCCGCCATGTAGACCCGCAGGCCCTTCAGGCTCGAGGTGGCGGTCTCGGCGCCGGAATAGTCGATACCGATGTAACGGCTGAACAAGGGCATGTTTCCGAGCCCGGGCGCAACTGGCCAGGGAAAGTCTTGGGGATAGGCAGTCCTATGGAGCAGGGCCGAGAGAATCAAAGAAGTTGTCCGGACTGGTTTCGAGCCGGCGCAAGATCGATCGGCAATTGCGGACGAGTCCGGCCCTTTGTTACAGAACCGAACAGATAGACCTCACGCGCGCCGGCTCTCTTGAGCGCGCGCACCGCTCGCTCGATTGCCTTCTTTTGCTCCCCATCCATGCCGACTCCCCTCCCCATGGGCCGCCGGGACTCTCATGTGCGCTTTTCTGGTTAGTGTACATCACAACAGTCATTCGGGCCAGCATGGGGTCGGGCGCTGCCGTGGCCGGCCCGCGGGTCGGCCGGAGGCGGGTCGAGCCGTGTGCGGTAGACCCGGCCAGCGCGGACCGCTTCGGCCTTGCACCGAATACTGAACCTTGCTCCTGACAGATCCGCTCACGACGGCAGAAGTTTTTTGCAGGATCCGAGGCCTGCCACGATCGATCAGACGCTGCAAGAAATAAGAATATACTTTACTTTTTGTCTCTAACGATTCAATATTACGCTAAATTGTTTGATTGACTCTACCCGTGACCATGCTCCGGGATGGGCGAGCCGAGGTCAGCCCAAGAACTGCGAGAGGCCGGCCGGCAGGGCCGGGGCGATTGTGATGCCCGTTTTCAGGTTCCGTCTCGACCGTTCCGGGAGAGCGTGCGCCATGAAGGGCTTTCTCAGACGCCAAGTTCACGGGATATATGCGGCAGGCGCACGCTTTCTTCTCTACTGGGCGGGCGCATTCGGGTTTTTCGCGACCACCACGAACTGCCCCTGCTGCGGCCAGCCGGGCTGCCCGGCCGGAGCCGCCGGCCTCGGAGTTCTGGCCGGGATCGTTGCCGGTGTGGCGAGCTTTTTCAGAAGCGCGCTGCGACGTGAGGGGCAAGAGACCCGGGCGGACGTCCCGAAAGAAGAATCGAGCCCGCAAGTCCTCAGGCCCTGAAAAAATCTCAACGAATCCCCCCTGGAGGGGCACGCTCTGTCGTGCCCGCAGTTCCCTTCCCTGGAGGGGCACGCTCTTTCGCGCCCGCGGGAGTGGAGGCGGGATGCAAGCCCCTGAACGCATCACGGCACCCTCAGGCCTCAAGACGGACGCGACGGAGCGCCTCCCTCCAGAGACATCCTCTCTTCGCCCCAGAGCGGAGCAGCGT
>FWPU01001402.1_pt1 | contig 48372 bp, 45 predicted proteins | sample 2228361 | NCBI WGS metagenome assembly FWPU01 (sample SAMEA103939777, study PRJEB20133) | metagenome
CCACTCGTCATCCTGCTCGGTGAGGATCGCGCCGAGCGAGCCGCAGCAACGCCCCGCGCGTTGGGAAAATGCCCACGACGTGCGTGCGCCGCTTGATCTGAATGATCTTCTCCGTCTGCGTCATTGTCGGTTCTCCTCTCCGGTGGTCAAACGACCGAAACCGGAGTAGATTACGCAAATGTCCGATGAGGTCGTAGCTTCCTCAAAATAGGACCGGCAGCCTCGAAAGCTCTTCTTCGGGCGTCCGCGACGAGCTCCCGAAAGCCACGCTCGTCCTCGTTCGCCATACGGTGGCCAACGCGTCGCGCGATGCAACCGCTCTCGCGAGCGCGCGACGCGGACTGGCAGAGGGAAAGGCTCGGAGGGCCGTCTCACCTCGCCCGATGTCGCGCACGAGCCGCCGGGCGTGGGCGAGCCGCACGTTCGACGTTCGCCGCCCCCTCCCCTGCCCGCACGAGCTCCTCCCACAGCACCCCCGCCACCACCCCATGCGCCCGATCCCGCCGACGCATCACCAGCAGCTCCATCGTCTCCACCTCGAACTCCGGGACGTCGAGCGCCACCAGCTCACCAGACGCGAGCTCCGGCGCAACCACGTGCTCAGGCAGCCCGCCCCAGCCCATGCCGGCGAGGATCAGCTCCTTCTTCGCGGCGATGTCGGTAGCGCTCCAGCGGACGCCGCCGGCGAGCACGTTGAGCGACGGCGACGCTTCCCCGAGCGCGCTGTCGCGCAGCACGATCTGGGGGTGTGCGCGGAGCAGCGCGGGCGGCACACGGGACGCACTCGAGCGCGGGCCGCGAGCTCGCAAGGAAGCACGCCCCACCCCGCGCGAGCCACGCGCACCCGTAGAGGCACCCGCGGCACTCCCAACCGCCACCGGGTGATCCGCCCGCGCCACCGGCACGATCCGCACCGACGCAAACCGCGCGACCTCCACCGGCGTCCCCTCCACCCCAACCCGCGTCGCGATCACCACATCGACCCAATCCTCCCGCAGCGCCGCCGCGGCTCCGGCAAGCCGCTCCGTCCCGAGCTCGATCCGCACCGCAGGGTACCTCTCCTGCACTGCGCGCAGCACGCGCACGACCGGCGCGAGCGGCGTCACGGCCTCGACCGCGAGTCGGACGATCGGCTCCACCTTCCCCGCGAGCTCGCGCGCGAAGCTGCGGAGCGCCTCGGTCGACTCGACCACTGACGTCGCGCGCTCGTGCAGCAGCCGCCCGGCGTCGGTCAGGCGCACGCGGTACTGCGAGCGGTCGAACAGCTCCACCCCGAGCTCATCCTCGAGGTTGCGCACCAGCTTGCTGATCGCGGGCTGCGTCTTGTGCACCACCGCCGTGGCCGCGGTGAACGAGCCCTCGCGTGCCACGGCGAGGAACGCGGTGAGCTGGTCGTAGGTCACGCGGCCGCGATCCTAATAACCCGTGAGAATCGAGTCCATCGCAACATACGATTTCTCTGGAATCGGTGAGCGCGGCGTACTCGGGACACCAGCAGAAAGGAGCGAACCATGGCTTCCAACCGGATCGACCGCGTCGTCGTCACCGGCGCGAGCAGCGGCATCGGCCTCGACCTGGCGCGGCGCTTTCTCGCCGAGGGCTCGCGTCTCGTCATCAACGCCCGCGACCCCGAGAAGCTCGAGCGCGCACGCAACGAGCTCACACGCGGCGAACCAGGCGACCGCGTCACCGCCGTCGCGGGCGCGATCGGCGACTCCGTGACCGCGCGCGCCATCGCCCGCGCGGCGCGCGAGCGCCTGGGCGGCGTCGACGTGCTGGTCAACAACGCGGGCATCTTCGCCGTCAAGCCGTTCCTCGAGAGCACCGAGGAGGACCTCGAGCGCTTCTTCACGACCAACGTGAAGGGCACCTACCTGGTCACGCAGGCGATCGTGCCGCTGATGATCGAGGGCGGCGGCGGCTCGATCATCAACGTGGGCACGACGCTGGTTGCGCAGGCGATGACCGGCGTGCCGGTGTCGGCCGCGATGTCGAGCAAGGGCGGCGTGCACGCGCTCACCGTCTCGCTTGCGGCCGAGCTCGCGCGCTATGACATCCGTGTGAACACGCTCGCACCGGGAATCATCCGCACGCCGCTTATCGACGACCCGGACGCGCTGGCGGCGATCCACCCGCTCGGGCGCGTCGGCGAGGTCGCCGACACCACCGATGCGGCGCTCTTCCTCGCGCGCGCCGGGTTCGTCACCGGCACGACGCTCGACGTCGACGGAGGCTACTCGCATGGCCGCTGACCAGCCGCGCCGCTACGTGCTCCTCATCGGCCTCGAGGTCACCGACGACGCTGCCTACGCGCGCTACCGTGCCGCGATGCGCCCGATCCTCGAGGAGCACGGCGGCGCCTTCGGCTGCGACCTCGCCGTCGCGCGGGTGCTGCTGCCGGAGAACGAGCCGCGGCTGAACCGCGTCTTCACCATCTCCTTCCCGGACCGCGCCGCGCGCGAGCGCTTCTTCGCCGACCAGCGCTACCGCGCGGTCCGCGCCGAGCACTTCGAGCCGGCGGTCGCGCGCACCGTGATCCTCGGCGAGTACGAGCCCTACCGCGGCGACTGAGCAACGCGGCGGGCGGCGCGGTGAGCCCAGAGCCTCGGCCTCCCCGACGCCATGCGCCCCGCGCTCTTGACCCAGTAGGACAGCTCGGCCAGCAAGGCGCATGCGCCACCCCCTCGCCCGAATGCTCGCCACGCTCCTCACGCTCGCGTCCGCCGCGCTCGTCGCCCTCCCGCCACCTGCGTCCGCCGGCATCCTCGACTCCGAGCTCGAGCGCGCCCTCCACGACCTCGTCGCAACCCCAGGCGGCCCCCCGGGCGCGATCGCCGTGGTGCGGACGGGCGGCCGCCGCCTCATCCTCGCCGCCGGTCTCGGCGACCTGCGCACGCGCCGGCGCATGCGCGCGACCGACCACATGCGCATCGCCAGCGTCGCGAAGGCGTTCAGCGGCGCGGTCGCGCTCGCGCTCGTCGAGCGCGGGGTGCTGTCGCTCGACGACACGGTCGGCGAGCTCCTGCCGGGCCTGAACCCGGACTGGAGCGGCGTCACGCTGCGCCAGCTCCTGAACCACACGAGCGGCGTGCCGACCTTCACCGCGAACCGCGCCTTCGCCGAGCGCATCACCGCCTTCCCGCACGACCCGGTGCCGCCCCGCGCGCTCATCGACTACGTCGCCGACGAGGACCTGCTCTTCCCGCCGGGCTCGAGCTACGCCTACTCGAACAGCGACAACGTGCTGGTCGGCCTCATGGTCGAGGCCGCGACCGGGCGGCGCTACGTGGAGCAGCTCGGCGCGCGCGTCCTCTCGCCGCTCCAGCTCCGCTCGACGAGCCTGCCCTCCGGCTACCGGATGCCGCGTCCCTACCTGCACGGCTACTTCGTCGAGCCGCCGCTGCCCCCCGTCGACGAGAGCGAGATCGTCGCCGCGGGCTACTCGTGGGCGTCGGGCGGGATCGTCTCGACGCCGCTCGACCTGAACCGCTTCATCCGCGCCTACGCGGGCGGCGCGCTGTTCGGCGGCGCGACGCGCGACGCGCAGCTCACCTTCGTCCCGGGCAGCTCCGAGCCGCCGGGGCCGGGCCGCAACTCCGTCGGGCTCGGAATCTTCCGCTACGAGACCGACTGCGGGACGCTCTACGGCCACACGGGCAACATCTTCGGCTACACGCAGCTCGCGGCCGCGACCCTCGACGGGACGCGCTCGGTCGTCGTGTCGGTCACCGCTCAGATCTCGCCGGAGACGAGCCCGGACCTCTTCCCGGCGCTCGCGCGGATCTACGAGCTCGCGGCGTGCGCCGCGCTCGCCGAGCCCTGAGCGAGCCCGTCAATCACCTTTCTGGTAGGTCCCGACGAGCTGCGCCTCGGCCAGCACGTGGCCCTGCATCTTCTGCTCGAGCTCGGCCTTGGTCGGCTGGCCGAGGTCGCCGAGTTCCGCATCCAGCGCGTAGAGCTTGAAGAAGTAGCGGTGCCGGCCGATCGGCGGGCACGGTCCGCCCCAGCCCGTCCGCTTCCAGTCGTTGCGGCCCTCGCGCGTCCCGGACGGCAGCGCTGTCGAGGCCCCCTCGCGCAGCTCGGTGACCGAGAGCGGGATGTCGTAGAGCACCCAGTGGACCCAGGTCATCTTCGGCGCCTTCGGGTCGGGCGCGTCGGGGTCGTCGACGATCAGCGCGAGGGTCTTGGCGTTCTGCGGCACGCCGGACCAGGCGAGCGGTGGCGAGACGTCGTCGCCCTCGCACGTGTACTTCCTCGGGATCCGTCCGTTCGCCTCGAAGGCGGAAGAGGTGATCTGCATCGCCGCACCTCCAGCCGCCGGCGCAAGCGCCAAGATCGCGAGCAAGACCGAGAGCGAAACCGCGAGCGAGGTGGCGACCGAACGCGCCACGGCGCGAACCGGCGGCATGTCCCAGCGATACCACGGTCGCGCCGCGCCGCGAACCCGCCCCTCCTCCACGTCGCTCACACATCACCCCACGCCATGCGGGCGCGACCAGGGGCGCGCCCGGCGCGAACCACGATCGGCATCGCATGCGCCCGCCGGGTCGTGATAGTTCCCCACCTCGCATGAAGCGCCGCCTCCCTCTCCTCACCCTCGCCCTGGCGCTGCTCTCCTGCGGCGACGCCCCGCCACCACCCGCAGCTCCGCCGACCGCCGTCGCGCGCTTCGCTCCCGCCGCCGAAGCCCCGCTCGACTGGGGCGACGTCCCCTTCCCGAGCGACCTCTACCGCGACGCCGCGGGAACGATCCGCATCGGCGCGCTGCCGACCGCGCTCACGGACGCTCCGATCTTCGCGGCGCTGCGTGAAGTCTTCGCCGGACGCGACGGCTTCTGCGCGACCTGCAACGTCCACTTCGTGATCGACGGCCCGCTCGATGGAAGCGCGATCCCGCGCTCGATCGACGCGCCGTCGCCCGGCGACCCGCTGCTCCTCGCCGACGTCGACCCGACCTCGCCCGAGCGCGGACGCCTCTTCCCGCTCGACGCCGAGTGGAACCCGGCAACCGGCGTGCTCGCGCTTCGCCCCGCGCCCGGCATCGTCCTGCACCGCACGCGGCGCTACGCCGCCGCGCTCACCGCCGACCTCCGCGCCGCCGACGGCACGGCGCTCGCCCCGAGCGAAGCGTTCCGCCGCGCGCGCGACGGCGACGAACGAGGCGACGACGACCCGCTTCTCGCCCGCGTCCGCGCCGTCGTCGAGCCAGCGCTCGCCGAGCTCGAGGCGATCGGCGTCGTACGCAGCTCGATCGTCGCGCTCGCCGCGTTCACCACCGAGGATGTGACCGCAGACCTCGCCGCGGCGCACCGCGCCGTGCAGGAGGGCCCGCCGCTCGAGGTGGCGCTCGACCGGCGGTGGAGCGGCGAGGAGCTCGACGAGCTCCTCGGCGTCCCGGCCGAGGACCGCCCGGGGATCGACGTGCCGCCCGCGCCCGGCACGGCGGGGACGCGGGCGATCGTGCACGCGACCCTCGCCGAGGCGCTCTCCGGCTCGTTCGGCGCCGCACGGCTCGTCACCGGCAGCGGCACCGACATCGGCACCGAGCGGCGCGACGCTCGAGGCGAGGTGGAGGCGGGCCCGCGCGAGGCGGTGCCGTTCGTCCTCACGATCCCCGCCGGTGCGGACCGGACGCGGCTGCCAATCGTGATCGCGCACCACGGCTTCAACGCGAGCCGCACGACGGGCTTCGCGACGGCGGAGACCGCGGCGCGCGTGGGCGTCGCGGTGCTCGCGATCGACGCCTTCCAGCACGGCGACCGCGCCGCCTCGGCGCGCGACGAGCTGCACGCGATGCGCGGCGACGTCCCGGGGCCGGACGGCTTCGCCGAGACCACGCCCGCCGACGTCTCGGCGCGGATCTTCGGCATCGCCGGCGCAGCGCCCGGGCTCGAGGGCTTCCCCGGCTACTCGCACGCGTCGCTCCTCCAGTTCGCGGCGGACGTGTTCTCCGCGGTGCGTCTCGTGCGCGAGGGCGCGCTCGCGGCAGCGGTGAGCGAGGCCTCCGGCTCGGCGCTCGCGTTCGACCTGGAGCGCATCGGCTTCCTCGGCAACTCGCTCGGCGCGGTGGTCGGCGCCTCGGTGCTGGTCGCCGAGCCCGAGCTGCGCGCCGCCGTGCAGAACGTCCCGCCCGGCTCGATCGTCGAGACGCTCGCCGAGTCGCCGGAGTTCCGGCCGCTCGTCGAGGCGCTCTTCCTGCCCCGCCTGGGCATCGAGGGGCCGTTCGACGAGGTGGAGCGGCGGCTCCTCATGGACCCGATCGTCGATCTGTCGCGCTGGGTGCTGGAGCCGGTCGACCCGCTCGCGCTCGCGCCCTACCTGCGTCGCGATCGCCTCGTTCCCGGGCCGCCGCCCGAGGTCGTCTTCCAGGTGGCGGCGCTCGACGAGGTCGTGTCGCTGCGCGCAGCCGACGCGATGCTCGCCGCGAACGGCGCGGACAGGGTCACGCGCTACGACCCCGCGGCGCACGGGATGCTCGAGGTCGTCGACCAGGTGTCGCTCTACGAGCCTCCCGTCGTGCCGCCGTTCGTGCGTCGCGCCGTGCCGCTCCCGATCCGCAACCCGATCGAGGCGGTGCACGCGGAGATCGGTGACTTCCTCGCAGCGACGCTCGCGACCGGCCGCTAGGATTCGCGGGCGAAGGCCCTCGCATCGCGACGCGACCTGACGTACGACTCGCACCATGCAATCGAATGATTCGCGCCGCCGGGGCGGGGGGCTCACCCGCCGCCAGTTCGTCGTCACGTCGCTCGCGACCGGGTTTGCGGCCGCGGTCCGTCCCTCCGCGGCGCAGGAGATCATCACCACCAGCAGCGAAGGCTTGCTCGCCGGCGAGGTCAAGGTGCCGGTCGACGACGGCGAGCTGCCCGCCTACCGCGCGGTGCGCGAGGGCGACGACGCGCGCCCCGTCGTCCTTGTCGTGCACGAGATCTTCGGCGTGCACGAGCACATCCGCGACGTCTGCCGGCGGCTCGCGAAGGCCGGCTACTTCGCGGTCGCGCCCGAGCTCTTCGCCCGCCAGGGTGACGTCTCGAAGATCACCGACATTCAGCAGATCGTCTCGGAGGTGTTCTCGAAGGTCCCCGACGCGCAGGTCATGAAGGACCTCGACGCGACCGCCGCCTGGGCCGGGAGGAGCGGCCGCGGCGACGCAGCGAAGCTCGGCATCACCGGCTTCTGCTGGGGCGGACGGATCACCTGGCTCTACGCCGCGCACACCGACAAGCTCAAGGCCGGCGTCGCGTGGTACGGGCGCCTGCGCAGCGCGACGGACGCGCTCCACCCGAAGAACCCGCTCGACGTCGCGGGAGAGCTCAAGGCGCCGGTCCTCGGCCTCTACGGCGGCGCCGACACCGGCATCCCGATGGAGGACGTCGAGGCGATGCGCCGCGCGCTCGCCGAGGCGAAGAGCGAGTCCGAGATCATCGTCTACCCGGACGCGCCGCACGGCTTCTTCGCCGACTACCGGCCGTCGTACCGCCCGGCCGACGCGCGCGACGGCTGGCGGCGCATGCTCGCCTGGTTCGAGCGCTTCGGCGTCGCCTGAGGGGAACGAGCTGGTTTCGCGCGAGGCGCCCGTAGTATCAGGGCGCATGCTGACGCTGTACGAGCACCCGCTCTCGCCCTACGCGCAGAAGGTCAAGATCGCGCTCTACGAGAAGGGCATCCCCTTCGAGAGCAAGATCCCGAACCTGCTCGGCGCACCGGAGCAGGAGTTCGTCGAGTCGAGCCCGCGGCTCGAGGTGCCGAGCCTGATCGACGGCGGCTTCACGGTCTTCGACTCGACGATCATCCTCGAGTACCTCGACGACCGCTGGCCCGAGCCGCCGATGCGCCCCGCCGAGCCGCGCGAGCGAGCCCGCGTGCGGATGCTCGAGGACGTCTGCGACACCTACTACGAGGCGATCAACTGGGGCCTCGCCGAGATCCGGGTGTTCGGTCGCGCGCGCGGCGAGCTCGCCGAGCGCATGACCGAGCGCGCCCGCGAGCAGACCGCCGGCGTGCACCGCTGGCTCGAGCGCGAGCTCGGCGAGCGGACCTTCTTCAACGGCGAGGCCTTCGGCTGGGGCGACCTGAGCGTCTACCCGTACGTCGCGGGCTCGGCGCTGTGGGGCTTCCCGCCGCCGGCGGGATCGAAGCTCGCGGCATGGCTCGAGCGGGTGGCTGGGCGCGACAGCGTCCGCAAGTGCGCGGAGGCGGTGACGGCGATCCTCGGGACCTTCCAGGACCTCGGACCGCTCGTCGAGTCCGGCGCGTTCGTCCGCGAGTACCGCGACCACCGGCTCGAGTGGATGATCCGCAGCGGCGGCCTCGAGATCGTCACCGAGGGCCTCGCGCGGAAGAACATCCGCTTCCACGTCGAGCTGAGCTGACCCCGCGGCGTGGCGCTCGTCCCCCACAGCTCGCACTGGGGCGGCTTCCGGGTCCGCACCGGCGGCGGCGAGATCGTGCAGGTCGAGCCGCTGCACGACCCCGACCCGTCGCCGCTGCTCCGCAACCTGCCGGGCAGCGTCACGCACCGCTCGCGCATCCGGCGGCCGGTCGCGCGGCGCGGCTGGCTCGCGCGCGGCCCAGGTCCGTCGCGCGAGCGCGGCTGCGACGCGTTCGTCGAGCTCGACTGGGACGAGGCGCTCGACCTCGCCGCGCGCGAGCTCGAGCGCGTCGTCGCGCGGCACGGCAACGAGGCGATCTTCGGCGGCTCGTACGGCTGGGCGAGCGCCGGGCTTTTCCACCAGAGCCAGCGCCAGCTCCACCGCTTCCTCAACCTGATCGGCGGGTTCACCGCGTCGCGCAACAGCTACAGCATCGGCGCGTCGCTCGTGCTGCTGCCGCACGTCGTCGGCAGCGCGGGCGCGGTGTTCCGCCAGGCAACCTCGTGGAATGTGATCGCCCGCCACACGGAGCTGCTCGTCGCCTTCGGCGGCATTCCCGTCAAGAACACGTTCGTCGCGCCGGGCGGGATGGCGCGGCACGCGATCCGCGGCCATTTCGCCGAGGCGCGGCGTCGCGGGATGGAGACCGTGCTCGTGAGCCCGCTGCGCGACGACGCCGCGCCGGAGCTCGAGGCGCGCTGGGTTCCGATCGTTCCGCTCGCCGACGTCGCGGTGATGCTCGGGCTCGCGCACGCGCTGGTGAGCGAAGGGCTGCACGATGCGGCTTTCCTCGAGCGCTACTGCCACGGCGCGGACCGCTTCCTCGCCTACCTGCTCGGCGAGACCGACGGGGTTGCGAAGACGCCCGAGTGGGCGGCGGAGCGCTCCGGCATCCCGGCAGAAGAGCTGCGCGCGCTCGCGCGCAGGATGGCGGCGTCGCGGACGCTCGTCCCCGTCTCGTACTCCCTGCAGCGCGCGCAGTACGGGGAGCAGCCGGTCTTGGCGGCGATCGCGCTCGCCGCGCTGCTCGGGCAGATCGGGCTTCCCGGCGGCGGCTTCGGGCACGGCTACGGCTCGATGGGCGACCTCGGGAGCGCGAGCCCGTCGCTGCCGCTGCCGTACGTGCCGGTCGGGAAGAATCCGGTCGCGAGCTTCATCCCGGTCGCGCGCATCGCCGACCTCCTGCTGCGCCCCGGCGAGGCCTTCGACTACGACGGCGCGACCTACCGCTACCCCGACATCCGCCTCGTCCACTGGGCGGGCGGCAACCCGTTCCACCACCACCAGGACCTGAACCGGCTGCGCCGCGCGCTCGCACGTCCCGACACGATCATCGTGCACGAGCCGTACTGGACGCCGATGGCGCGGCACGCGGACCTCGTCTTCCCCGCGACCACGTCGTTCGAGCGCAACGACATCGGCTCGGGCCGCGCCGACGCGCGGATCGTCGCGATGCACCAGGCGGTGCCGCCGTTCGGCGAGGCGCGGAGCGATCACGAGATCCTTGCGCGGCTCGCCGAGCGGCTCGGGGTCGGCGAGGCGTTCACCGAGGGGAAGAACGAGCGCGCGTGGCTCGAGGCGCTCTACGCGCAGCTCCGGGCCGCGCTCGAGCGCGCCCAAGTCGCGGCGCCGTCGTTCGAGGAGTTCTGGGAGCAGGGCTCGCTCGCGCTCCCCGACCTCGAGGCGGAGCGCGTGCTCTTCGCGCCGTTCCGCGCCGACCCCGTCAAGCACCCGCTGCGTACGCCGAGCGGCAGGATCGAGCCCTACTCGGAGGTGATCGCGGGGTTCGGCTACGACGACTGCCCAGGCCACCCGGCCTGGCTCGAGAGCGACGAGTGGCTCGGTGCGCCGGTCGCCAAGCGCTTCCCGCTGGCGCTCGTCGCCAACAACCCGGCAACCCGCCTGCACGGCCAGCTCGACGCGGGACCCTACAGCCAGGTGGCGAAGGTGCGGGGCCGCGAGCCGGTGCGCATCCACCCCGCGGACGCGGCTCGCCGCGGCATCTCCACCGGCGACCTTGTGCGCCTGTTCAACGACCGGGGCGCGTGCCTCGCCGGCGCCGTGGTGACGCCCGACGTCCGCCCGGGCGTGGTGCAGCTCTCGACCGGCGCGTGGTTCGATCCCGACGACCCGGCCGCCGAGCGCGCGACCTGCGTGCACGGCAACCCGAACGTGCTGACCCGCGACGCCGGCACCTCGCGGCTCGCGCAGGGCTGCACGGGACAGCACGCGCTGGTCGAGGTCGAGCGCTTCGTTGGCGAGCCGCCGCCGGTGCGCGCGTTCGAGCCGCCGGAGATCGTGCCGCGGAGTGAGCGGTGAAGAAACGTCGCGAGAAGGAGCGCATCCCGCTGGGTGATGCGAGCGAGCCGCTTCGGGCGCCGCTGCTCGACGTCGCCGCGCTGCGCCGGGGCGGCGAGGGCGCAGCGCCGCCCGAGCCGGGCCCGGCGCCGGCCGAGGCGAAGCCCACGGGTAGCGCCGCCGAGCAAGGCCCGCGCAGCGTCTACGCCCGCGCGCCGCGGCTCGTCGTCCGTCGCGAGCGCAAGGGGCACAACGGCAAGACCTGGACGCGCATCGAGGGGCTCACCGGCTCGACGGTCGAGATCGAGGCCGCCCTGCGCGAGCTCAAGCGCGCGCTCGGCTGCGGCGCGGTGCGCGACGGCGCGGACGTCGTCGTGCAGGGCGCGCCGGGCGAGCGGCTGGTCGCGTTCCTCGAGGCGCGCGGCGCGCGCAAGGTTGTCGTCGGGAGCTGAGCGCGCCTCGCGCGCGCGTCGCAGCGGCTCGCTCTAGCGAGGCTCACGCCGCGGGCGACGCGTCGAGCATCCGGAGGAGGTGCGCCGCGACGCGGTCGGGCGCCTCGAGCTGCGGCCAGTGCCCGACGTCGAGCAGCTCGACGAGCTCCGCGTCGGGCAGGCGCGCCGCGATCCGCTCCGCCATGTGCGCCCCGGATACCGGGTCGAGCATCCCCCAGACGAAGCTCAGCGGCAGGCGCGCCGTCTCGAGCGCGCCGACCCAGCGGTCGCGGTGCCGGTCGCGGTCGCGGATGTAGCGGACGAGGCGGTGGAGCAGGGCTGCGCCGCCGTGCCGCGACACCGCCTGCCAGGCGGCAGCGAGATCCGCAGCGCTCGGCTGGTGCTGCGGCGCGTAGGTCGGGAGGAGCGAGCGCCCGAAGGTCTCCTCGGTGACGAGGCGTGCGACCTCGTGCCCGTGCTCCGGGTCGAGGAGCGCGAGCTGCCCGGGCTGCGCGCGGTGAAGCTCGGGGTAGAGCCCGCCGTTCAGCAGCACGACGCGCTCGAGACGCACGCCGAGCGCGCCGTCGTGCGCCCGGGCGAGCAGCTCCTGCGCGACGGAGACGCCGTAGTCGTGCGCGACGAGCGCGGTCTCCGTGACGCCGTGCAAGGCCCAGAGACGCTCGCAGAGGTCCGCCTGCTCGTGGATCGAGTAGTCGTGGTCCGCGGGCTTGTCCGAGTCGCCGAAGCCCAGGAAGTCGAAGGCGAGGACCCGGCGGCGCCCGCACAGCGCGTCCCAGACGCGGTGCCAGTCGAAGGAGCACGTCGGGAAGCCGTGCAGCAGCGTGCACCAGGCGCCGTCGCCCGCGACCCGCGTCCAGATCCCACGCTCGGCCGAGCCGAGCGGCACGACGACCCGCTCGCCCGCTGCGAGCCAGGCTCCGAAGTCCCCCACTCCTCGAGCTTAGACGCTCCCCACGGCGGAGGCGAGGGCGACGCCGCGCGCCCGCGCGCAGCACGCCGCGGTCACCCCGCCGCGCCCGAGCGTCAAGTGCGGGTGCGCGGCGGCCGGTAGGGCTTGCGCAGCCGCGGCTCGACGCCCGCCGCGAGGTACGGCTCGAGCCAGCCGTGCCCTGCGTCGGGGAAGGCGTCGATCAGCGGCAGGTAGGGCTTCACGTCGAGGATCGGGGTACCGTCGAGCAGGTCGATGCCGCGCACCACGAGCCGGCCGCGCGCCTCGTCGACCTCCTCGAGCGCGACGCACGTGAGGCCGATCTGCGACGGGCGGTTCGGCGCACGCGTCGCGAGCACGCCGCGCTTAAATCCGCCGCGCGGCGGCTTCACCTTCGCCGCCCAGCCGTGGCTCCGGTCGAGCAGCGAGACGAGCCAGATGCGCGAGAAGCTCGCGAGGTCGGCGAGCGCCGGCGCGTACTCGGGCTCGAGCGCGATCACGCCGCGGCTCTCCGGCGCGGCGCTCGGCTGGTGCGGCGCGTCCTCGCGCCGCGTCCACGGCGTCCGGGCCCGGCCGATCACCCGCACCTCGACGGTCGCCGACACGCGCGCGCCCTCCGGGCGGACCGTCAAGCAGGCTCGCGACGCGTCACGCGTAGGTCAGCATCGTCAGCCACTCGGCGACGAGAGCGGGCTTCGTCTCGCCCTCGATCTCGACCGTGCACTCGTGGGTGAGCTGCACGTTGTTCTCGCCCTTCGGCTGCACGTCGATCAGCTTGCGAATGAGCCGGATCCGCGAGTTCACCTTGACGGCGTTGATGAACCGCACGCGATTGAATCCGTAGTTGACGCCCATGACGACGCCCGAGTAGGCCTCCATCCCCTGCGACTTCACGGTGGTCGTGAGGTGGGTGAGCAACGACAGGGTGAGGAAGCCGTGCGCGATCGTCACCTTGTACGGCGAGAGCTGCGCCGCCTTCTCCGGGTCGACGTGGATGAACTGGTGGTCGAGCGTGCAGTCGGCGAACTGGTTGATCCGCTCCTGCGTGATCTGGAACCACTCACCGGGCTCGTCCGGCTTGCCGATGATGGTCTTGAAGATCTCGATCGCCTTCTCTGCGTTGCTCGCCATGCGTTCACCTCGCTCGTCGAACTCCGTGGTGGGATGGGGCGTTCCCTAGCCGTCCGCCAGGCGCCGTTCAACGGGCGTCCGGGCTCACGAGGCGTGCTCCCGGAACCTCAGCTTCCGCTCTCGGGCTCGATGCGCAGCAGGCGGCCGTTCTTCTCGTCGGTGAGCGCGTAGAGGTAGCCGTCCGGGCCCTGGCGGACGTCGCGCACGCGGCTTCCGATGTCGAGGCGCTCGAGGCCAACGACGCGGCCGTCGGCGTCGAGCGCGATCCGCCGGATGTCGTGGCTCGCGAGCCCGCCGCTGAACAGGCTGCCGCGCCACGCGGGGAAGCGGTCGCCGGTGTAGAAGGCGAGGCCCGAGGGCGCGTGCGCCGGCACCCAGACGACGAGCGGGTCGACCATCCCGGGGAGCGTCGGGACGCCGATCGGCTCGCCGGTCCGGTAGTCGCGCGACAGCGAGACCTTCGGCCAGCCGTAGTTCGAGCCGGCCTCGAGCAGGTTCACCTCGTCCCCGCCGCGCGCGGCGTGCTCGCTCGCGTAGATGCGGCCCGAGCCCGGGTCGCGCGTGAGGCCCTGGATGTTGCGGTGGCCGTACGTCCAGATCTCGGGCTTCGCGCCCTCGCGGTCGCGGAACGGGTTGTCCGGCGCGGGCTTTCCGTCCTCCGTCAAGCGCAAGACGGAGCCCAGGTGCGTCCCGAGGTTCTGCGCCTGGTCGCGCGCCAGCATCCCGCCGACCTCGAGCGGCGGGTTGCCGCCGTCGCCGACGCTCATCAGGAGCGTGCCGTCGGGCAGCCACAGGAGGCGCGAGCCGAAGTGCTGCCCGCCGCTCTTCGGCGGCTCCACCTCGAACAGCGTCTCGACGTCGCGGATGCGGTCGCCGTCGAGGATGCCGCGCACGAGGATGGTGCGGTTCTGCTCCATCGTGCCGGTCGACATCGTGAAGTAGATGCGAGGGTCGGCGGGCGCCTTCGGGTGGAGCGCCACGTCCATCAGCGCGCCCTGCCCGCCGCTGAACACCGGCGGCAAGTCGTCGACCGGCAGCTCGACGAACTTGCCGTCCTCGACGACGTACACGCTGCCGCGCTTCGCGGTGACGAGCGGCCGCCCGTCGGGCAGCCAGGTGAGCGCCCACGGCTGCTCGACGCCCTCCGCGACGGTCACCGCGCGCCAGCCCTTCGCCTCGGGCGGCGGCCCGGACGGCGACGGCTGGCCGGCGGCGTGGTGTACGGGCGTGGCGAGCGCGATCGCCAGCAGCGCCGCTGGCGCGGTGGTCGTGCGAGAGCTCGGTCGACGCATCGGCTGCTCCTCGGCGGACGGTGGTTCGCGGCCCGCGCGGGCCGTGGCTCCACCATGTCACCGTCCGCGCGAGCCGGGAACCACCGCGCGCGCTCGAGCGCTCAGCGGCAGACGAGGTTCACACCGGACGGCGCGCAGCGCGGGCGCGGCTCGTGCGCCGCACGGAAGCGCACCGTCGCGCACTCGTCCGCCGTGCCGAAGCCGATCGTCAGATCGTGCGCGCCCGGGCCGGGGAGCGGCGACGCCGGCTCGATGCGGACGGTGAGCGCAAGCCTTCTGTCCTCGACGCGCGACTGGTCGACGACCTGGAGGCGCCGCACGCCGCCGTGCCTCCCCGACGGGTCGCGGTAGAGCCAGCGCTTGCCGGACGCGTTCGTTGTCCAGCCCGCGCCGCCGGGGACGGTCACGTCGAGCATGCCGTCGATGACGATCCGCACGCCGTTGGTCGCGGGCGCGAGCCGCGTCCAGAGCTTGGCGATGGTCGCCCGCCCGTCGATCGTAATCCTGCTCTTGCCGGTCATGACGCGAAGCCGTGGCTTGACGATCGCCGTCCCGGCGCACTGCGCGGGATCGGCGACCGGCGGCGCCGGAGGCTCGCCGCCACTTTCGCCGCCGCCGTCGCGCCAGGCGACGAGCAGCGCGCGCAGCGCCTGCGGCGGGTTCGTCGGCGGGCGAGCACCCGTCTGGCTCAGCGTGTTGATGCCGTGGCACGACGAGCACACGCGGATCTCGCCCGCCTGGAAGCTCAGCCAGTTGCGCTCGCGCACCACGCCCTCGCCCGACGGGCTCGTGAGCTGCCAGGAGAGCGCGCGGCGCGCCGGGACGAGCGCCGCGACCGAGCCGTCGGGCGCGATCGGCACCGCGCCCGGCGGCGCGCCCGCGGCCTGCGAGACGAGCGGACCGTGCATCGGCCGCGCGAGCACGCGGCGGCCCGGGCTCGGGTGCGCCGGGTCGCCGTAGCCGCGCACCGCGTCCGCCTGGAAGATCTGCAGGTACTTGACGTCGTAGACCTGCCCGCCGGTCGCGATCGAGGCCACGCCGCCGCCCGCGACGCGCAGGTTGAAGGGCTGCTGGCGGTCGGCGCGGTCGCGCTGCGTCACGTTGCGGCTCACGATGAGCGCGAGCCCCGCGTCGCGCAGGAACGCGCGGAACGCGTCCACGTCGACGCCCTCCTCGGCGAACACCTGGGCCTCGATCGCCGGCAGCTCGGGGCGGCGCGGCTCCGGCACCCGGCGCTCCACCACCTCGACCGGGTCGAGCTCCCAGAGCGGCCCGCTGTAGGTGGCGAGCACGTCGGGCATCCACCACGAGACGGTCTTGTGGATGCCGCTCGTGAGCGGCGGGCCGGCGACCATGCGCTCGCCCTGCGGCACGAGGAGCTTCAGGCGGTAGGCGTAGCTCCAGCTCGGCGCGGTCGCGCTGCCCTGGTTCACGAGCTGGCCCGTCGCCGGCGTGTGGACCGCGACCAGCGAGCCGTCGGACATCGGCAGCGGGTTGCGGAAGTAGCCGGTCTCCTCGGGCACCTCCGCCTCGTCGTCGGCCGGCGTGACCGCCGTCAAGACCATGCTCTCGGCGTTGATCGACGCCGCGCCGGTGAGCCGCAGCAGGACGCCGCCCGAGCCGGTGCCGAACTCGGGCGCGTAGGTCGCGAGGAAGTCGCCCGGCCGCGTCGGGTCCTCGCGCAGGTGGAACAGGCCGCCGTCGCCGCGGATCTTCAGGCGGTTCGCGTGCAGGTGCTCGGGCACGTAGTAGGTGAGGTTCGGGTCGCCGACGAAGGAGCCGTCGGTGTAGCTGCCGCCGAGCTCGTGCCGGCCGACGTGGTTCAGCGTCTCCTCGGCCGTCCCGTCCTCGTTCATCTCCCAGGGGAAGAAGTGGCTGAAGCGGTGCCGCGCGAGCGCGGGCGAGTACGCGGGGTCGTTCGGGTTGCGCGGCTCGGGGAAGGGCTCCGCGCCGACGATGCTCGTCGTGATCGGCGCGGCGGCCGCCTCGCTCGCCCAGGTGAACGCCTGGTAGGTCGCGGCGGTTTCCGAGTCGTCGCCCTGCTGGTCGCGCTGCAGGTGATCCCACTTGGTGAAGATCACGCGGCCGAACGAGTCGAGCGAGAGCGAGAACGCGCCGCTCGGTGAGTGCTCGAGGAGGGTGAGCGTGCCGGTCGCCTCGTCGAGCCCATGCAGCGCGAGCGCGACGATCACGGCCCGAGCACGCCCTTCCCGGTCGCCCCGGTCTCGAACGGCGAGTGGCTGCCGCGGGAGATCACGGCGAAGGCGCGGCTCATGGAGGAGCGCATCGTCGAGGAGACCACCGCGCAGGCGAAGCGCCACGGCATGACCCGCGCCGAGTTCCTGCGCACCGCGGCCGGGACGCTCACCGCGCTCTGGGTGCTGAACGAGGTGAGCGGCCTGCCGCAGAGCGGCGAGGCGGCGCCGCTGCCGATCCGCCGCGTGCAGTGCGAGGACGAGGACGCGGCGCGCGAGGTGCTCGACCGGCGGATGTTCATCGTGGACGTCCAGCTCCACCACGCCGACACCACGATGTTCCCCGGCACCGGCTTCTGCTTCCTCCGCTTCCTCGACACCCAGGGCTGCCAGCAGAACCCGGAGATCCTCGGCCAGCTCAACTTCGTCGAGGAGACCTTCGTCGACAGCGAGACGACGATCGGCGTGATCAGCGGGCTGCCGAACGGCGTCCCGCTCGGGCCCGAGGTGATGGCCCAGACGCGCGACCTCGTGAACCAGCTCGCGGCGTCGGAGCGCTGCCTTTCGCAGGTGATCATCGATCCCAAGGCGCCTTCCGGCTCGCCGACCGCAATCGACAGCATGGAGCATCAAGTAAAAGATCTCGGCGGCCGGGCGCTGAAGTGCTACACCTACAGCGGCAACTGGTTCCTCGACGACGAGCAGGTGAGCTACCCGATGCTCGAGGAGGCGCAGCGGCTCGGCCTGCGGCTGATCAACGTGCACAAGGGCCTGCCCGCGCTCTTCGCGCCGGGGAGCGAGCAGTCGGTGCGCACCATCGACTTCCCGAAGGTCGTCGCGGACTGGCCGCGGCTGCGCTTCTGCGCCTACCACTCGGGCTACTTCCAGAGCGGCGACCATCCCGAGGGGCTCGACGGCATCACCGAGCTCCTGCAGGTCATCGAGAGCATGCCGCGGCACCACCGGCGGCGCGTCTACGCGGAGATCGGCAGCAGCTTCGCGCTCACCCTGCTCCAGGGTCCCGACCAGGCGGCGCACTTCATCGGCCAGCTCCTGCGCGCGCTCGGCCCGAGCAACGTCCTGTGGGGGACCGACTCCATCTGGTGGGGCTCGCCGCAGTGGTTGATCGACGCGTTCAAGATGCTCGAGATCCCGCCCGCGATGCAGGAGCAGCTCGGCTACTCGGCGCTCACCGATTCGATCAAGCGACGGATCCTCGGCGGCAACGCAGCGCGGCTCTACCGGATAAGCCGCGGGCGGAAGCGCTGCAGCTTGCCTGCGGATCTGCTGGAGCAGGTGCAGCAGGAGCAGGGCGGCGTCCGCGCCGACCGGAGCCTCCGGGTCTACGGCGCGCGCACCCGGCGCGAGTTTCTCTCGATCTTCGGCCGGGCCTGAAGCGCTCCACACGGGGTCAAGGCGCGGCGCGCGCGCGCCGATACCCGAGTGGGTCCGCAGGCCCGTCGCCCGGGGCGACGGGAGCGCACGCGAGGTGCGGCGCGACGGCAGCGGTGCCCCGAGAAAGGAACCGCCATGCCATCGGCCCTTCGCTTCCGTCCGGCGCGCCTTGCGCCCGTGCTCGCCCTTGTCGTGCTGCTCGCGCTCGCCGCCGCACCGCGGGCCGCGCGCGCCGGCGAAAACTTCACCCGCGAGCGCAACCTCGTGCAGAGCCTCGACTCGGTCATCGAGCAGAACCGCGCCGAGGGCGAGCGCGTGCTCTCGGTCGGCGGCGCGCCGTTCAACACCGAGTCGGAGAAGATCGCCGTCGCGCACCGCTTCTTCACCGGCGAGCAGCGTCGCTTCGACGTGCTGTTTGAGGAGCGCGACGGCTCGAAGCGCGTCCTCCCGGTGACGCTCACGCCGAGCGAGGAGCCGCGCTGAGCGTCAGCCCGACGACCGCTCGCCGCGCCCCTGTGGCTCCGCCTCGCCCTCGGCGGCGCGCGGGCGCACCAGCAGCACCGAGAAGCCGAGCGTAGGCTCGTCGCCGCCCGCCCCGAGGACGTCCGCCGCCGTCTCGGCCGAGGCGACGAGGATCGCACCGCGCTCCTGCTCGAGGATCCGGGCGAGCGGCACGCCCTCCGGCACGCGGAGGACGCGCATCGGCACGTCGGCGGGCACGACGCGCGCCGCCGACGCAGCCGCCTCGCTCTCGCGCTCCGGCCGGTCGGCCCGGACGAGGAGCGCCAGACCCCGCCCGCTCGCCGCGGCGAGCTGCGCGCCGGCGGCGAGCGCCGGCTCCTCGCCCTCTTTCGCGACGACGAACACCTCGCGGCCGCGCTGCACGTCGGGGCGGAGGTAGAGCACCGAGGCGTCACCCGCGCGCAGCGCGTGCACCGCGGCCGCGCCGAACACCGCGTGCTCGAGCACGACCAGGTCGCCGCTCTCGACGTTGGTGACCAGCGCGGTCGTGACGGCGCCGCGCACGGCGCGGAACGACCAGGAGAGCGACCGCTGGCGGGCGAGCGTCTCGAGCAGCGCGCGGGCCTCGGCTTGCGCGCTGCGCAGGAGGCGCTCGCAGGTCTCCGCGTCGAACGCCCGGGCGACCGAGCCGTAGCCCACGACGCGCGCGAACGGCAGGCCGGCCATCCGCATCAGGTCGGCGTCCTCGACGAACAGCCCCGCCAGGTCGGCGTGCAGCCGCGCGGCGAGATCGGCCCAGGTGCCGAGCGTCGCGAGGCTCGCCCGCGACGCGCCGAGCGCGACCACCAAGCGGCGGAAGGTCGGGTCCTCGCGTGACGTCACTTCTGCTCTCCGCTCTTCTCGCCGCCGTCGGCGCCCGCGCCGTTCCCGCCCGCGCCCTCCGGGCCACCCGCGGCGGGCGGCGCGCCGAAGCGCCGCCGGCGCGCCGCGAAGGCCGCCAGACGCTCGGCGACCCGGCGGTTGATCGATCCCTCGGGGAACACGCCGTGCTCGTCCGGCGCGCCCGCCGGGACGCCGGTCAGGATCTCGATGCCCTGATCGACGTGCTCGACCGGGTAGACCCGGAAGCGTCCCTCCGCGGCCGCCTCGACGACGTCGCGGCGCAGCATCAGATGCTTGACGTTGGCCGCGGGGATCAGCACGCCCTGCCGGCCGGTCAGGCCGCGCGCCTTGCACAGGTCGAAGAAGCCCTCGATCTTCTCGTTCACGCCGCCGATCGGCTGCACCCGGCCGAACTGGTCGACCGAGCCGGTGACCGCGAAGCTCTGGTCGATCGGGACCTCGGCCAGCGCCGAGAGCAGCGCGTAGAGCTCGGCGGAGGACGCGCTGTCGCCGTCGATGCCGCCGTACGACTGCTCGAAGACCAGCGTCGCGGCGAGCGACAGCGGCTCCTCGACGGCGTAGCGCGCGGCGAGGAAGCCCGCGAGGATCAGCACGCCCTTCGAGTGGAGCGGTCCGCCGAGCGCGACCTCGCGCTCGATGTCGACCACGCGGCCCGAGCCGACGCTGACGCGCGCGCTGATCCGGGTCGGCCGACCGAAGGCGACGTCGCCGAGCTGGTAGACGGCGAGCCCGTTCACCTGCCCGACCTGCTTGCCGTCGGTGTCGACGCGCAGCGTGCCGCGCACGGTCTCCTCGAGGAGGCGCTCGCGAATGCGCCCGGAGCGCCGCTCCACCGCCTCCACCGCGGCCTGCACGTCGGAGGCCTCGATGCGCTCCGCGCCCCGCTCGCCCGCCCGGAAGTCGGCCTCGGCGAGCACGTCGCCGACGTGCCGGGCGAGCGTCGAGAGACGCTCGGCGTCGCCCGCGAGCCGCGCGCTGTGCTCGATCATGCGCGCCACCGCGCTGCGGTCGAGCGGCCGGAGCCCCAGCGCGCGGGCCTCGGTCGCGAGGAAGCGCGCGTACAGCAGCGTCGTGTTGCCGTCGCGCACCATCCGGTCGTCGAAGTCGACCACCACCTTGAACAGCGTCGCGAAGTCGGGGTCGAGCGCGTGCAGCAGGTAGTAGACGATCGGCTCGTCGACCAGCACGACCTTGACGTCGAGCGGGATGTGCTGCGGCTCGAGCGAGACCGTGCTCACGAGGCTGATGATCTGGCCGAGCGACTCGATGCGGATCTCGCGGGTGCGGAGCGCCTGCTTGAGACCCTCCCACGCGTAGGGCTGGACGAGCACCTTGCGTGCGTCGAGCACCAGGTACCCGCCGTTCGCCAGGTGCAGCGCGCCCGGCTTGATCAGGTTGAAGTCGGTGAACAGCGCGCCCATCGCCTGCCAGTGCTCGACGCGGCCGACGAGGTTCTGGTAGCTCGGGCTCGGCTCGTAGACGACCGGCGCGCCGCGGGTCTCCGAGTTGTCGACGATCACGTTCACGCGGTAGCGGCGCAGCTCGGGCCGGTCGCCGTCGCCCGGCCGGACGACGGGCGGCCCGGGCAGCCCGAAGGGCCCCTCCGCCTGCCGGCGGAACAGCTCGACGTTCGCGACCACGTCCTCCTGCACCCGGTCGAGGTGCTCGAGCACCTCGGGGAGGTCCGCGTTCCGCTGCCGGATCTCGTCGATCAGGTGCTTGACGGCCAGGGTTGCGATCTCCTGGATGAGCTGCTTGAGCTTCGCGAGCCCCTCGCGGTGCCACTGCGGGAAGCGCGACATCACGTCCTGCAGCTTCTCCTGCATCGCGCCGACCTCGCGCGCGATGCGCTCGCGCTCCTCGGCCGGGAGCCTCCCGAACTCTTCGGGGACCATGACCTCGTTGCCGCGCATCGGCGCGAAGCCCATGCCCATCGGCGTCCGCAGCAGCGCGATGCCGCGCGCGCGCGCCTCCCGCTCGAGCTCCTCGAGCGCCTTCTGCTGGCGCTCCTTCACCTCCTCCTCGATCACCGAGACGCGCGCGCGGTACTCCTCGCTCTCGAACGCCGCCTGCAGCGCGACGCTCAGGTCCTCGAGCAGCGCGTTCACCTGGTCGCGCAGCACGACGCCGCGTCCGGGCGGCAGGGAGATCGCGCACGGCCGGTGCGGGTCGCGAAAGTCGTGCACGTAGACCCAGTCGCGCGGCACCTCGCCGCTCGCCGCGTGGGCCTCGAGCGCACGGCGCACGACGGTGTGGACGTCGGCGCCGGCCGAGCCCAGCGCGAACAGGTTGAAGCCCGAGTGGCGGATGCCCATCCCGAAGCGGAGCGCCTCGAGCGCGCGGTCCTGGCCGATCGGATGCGGCAGGTCCTCGAGCTGCTCCGTGCCGTCGAACGGCAGGGAGTCGAGGGGGCAGCTACGGTAAAGGAGCTCGGGGGGGAGGGGAGCGGGGAGGCTCATCCCCTTCTTCTATCGCGACCGGAGGAGGCCGTGTCCAGAACGGGGCGGCCGCGCGTCGCTGCGCCGCTCAGAAGCGCAGCAGCTCCACCTCGAGCGAGCCCAGGTCGAGCACCCCGACCGCGTTGTACCCGACCATGTGCCCCGCGCACTCGCCCGGGTTGAAGCGGAGCCGCCCTCCGGCCCGCTCGACGACGTGGCGGTGGTCGTGGCCGTGCAGCGCGACGTCGTAGGCCTCGCGCTCGACCGCCGCGAGGTCGCGCGGGTCGTGCACGACCACCAGGCGGCGCCCGGCGAGGGTCAGGCGGAGCGGCCCTTCCGCGAGCTCGTAGCCGAGCGCCGCCGCGGCCTCGAAAAGCTCCTCCCGCTCGTCGTTGTTGCCGAAGACGCCGACGAGCGGCGCCTCGAGCGCCGCGAACGCGTGCAGGGTTCGCGCCTGGGTGACGTCGCCCGTGTGGATCACCCGCTCGACGCGCGCCGCGTTGAACAGCTCGACGATGCGCGCGACGTTGGGCAGGCGGTTGTGCGTGTCGCTGACGACGCCGATCCGCATCCTTCTACTCCGGCACGGACGGCGTCACGGCGACCGCGGCACGGGACGCGCGCCGCGGCCGCCGTGGACACGAAGCGTTACGCGGCAACCTTCTCGAGCACGTGGATCGCGCACGCGCTGCCGAGCCCGATCACGTGCGTCAGGCCGAGCCTCGCGCCCTCGACCTGGCGCTTGCCCGCCTCGCCGCGCAGGTGGGTCGACACCTCGTAGATGTTCGCGATGCCCGTCGCGCCGAGCGGGTGGCCCTTTGAGAGCAGGCCGCCCGACACGTTGACCGGGATCTTGCCGCCGAGCGCCGTGACGCCCTCGTCGATCAGCCGCCCGGCCTCGCCGTCCTTGCACAGCCCGAGGTTCTCGTAGTGCAGGAGCTCGGCCGTCGCGAAGCAGTCGTGCAGCTCGACGAGGTCGAGGTCCTCCGGGCCGATGCCCGCGGTCTCGTACGCCTTCTTCGCGGCGATCCGCGTGCAGGTGTTGACGTCCGGCATCACCAGATCGCGCTCCTGCCACGGGTCGCTGGTCATCACCGAGGCGCGCACCTTCACCGCGCGCTTCATCCCGAGCTGCTTCGCCTTGCGCTCGGAGACCAGCACGGCGGCGGCCGCGCCGTCGACGTTCACCGAGCACATGAGCTTCGTGTTCGGGTAGGCGATCATCTCGGCGTTCATCACCTGCTCGAGCGGCGTCTCGATCTGGTACATCGCCTTCGGGTTGAGCGTCGAGTGGTGATGGTTCTTGACGGAGACCTTCGCGAACTGCTCGAAGGTCGTGCCGTACTTGCGCGAGTGCTCCATGCCCGCCTCGGCGAACACCGCGGGCATGGTCATCGACCCCAGCAGGCCCTCCTTCGGGATGCCGCCGCGGCCGCCGCCCGGCCCGCCGAGGAGCCCCTTGCCCATCTGCTCGACGCCGACCGCGAGCACGATGTCGTACGCGCCGGCCTTCACGGCGAGCCACGCGTCACGGAACGCGGTCGCGCCGGTCGCGCACGCGTTCGCGCAGTTCACGACCGGGATGCCGGTCTGGCCGATGAGCTGCAAGATCTGCTGGCCGACCATGGCGTTCGCCTGCATCAGGTTGCCGCACCACATGGCCTCGATGTCCTGGATGCGCAGCCCGGCATCGTCGAGCGCCATCAGCGCCGCTTGCGCGCCAAGCTCGGCCACCGTCTTCTCGGGGAAGCGGCCGAACTTGATCATGTCGATTCCGAGGACGTAGACGTCTTCGCTCATCGGTTCTCTCCTCGTTCAGCTCGCCGGCTGAAAGAAGTAGCTCAGGTAGGAGTTGCCGTCCCGGTCCTTGCGACCGAGCGCGTCCTTGTAGACGACCTCGACCGGCATCCCGAAGTGGATCTTCTTCGGGTCGGGCTCGATGTTGATCAGGTTGCCCTTCACGGTGCCGCCGCCGTCGAGGTCGACGATCGCCGAGATGTACGGCGTCTCGATCCCCGGGAACGAGCGGTGGACGATCGAGTAGACGTACAGCTTGCCCTTGTTGGACAGGCGGATCGCCTCGATCTGGTCGCGCGCCCCGCACTTCGAGCAGGTGCTGCGCTTTCCGAGGTAGATCGCCCCGCAGCCCTTGCACTTGTGTCCTTCGAGGTAGGGCTCGCCGTCGTCCGGGATCTTCAGGAAGTCGACCACTGGAAGCGGCTTCTGCTTCTGCTCCGCCATGCCTTGCGTCCTTTGTCGTTGAGGGGGATACCCGGCAGGGATACGGCAACGCGCGGCCGGACGCCAGCCGCCGGGGCGCTCGCTCGCCGGCTGCTAGAACGCCTCGTCGTAGACGCCCCACCAGTAGTCGCACTCGGCGCGCCGGAAGCCGCGCACGACGGTGATCGGGACGTCGAGCTGGAGCCGCTCGTCGGTCGCCGCCGTGTGCAGCGGCCAGGGAACGGCGCCCGGGCCGTTCGGGTCGCCGGTGCGCGCGAGCCGCGTCCAGTAGCCCTGGATCGCGTCGGCCAGCGCCGCGTCCTCGGGGGTCGGCGGCGGCGGTGAGCCAAAGACGTAGGCGATCTCCGCGCCGTGCAGCGCGCGCAGGTCGAGCGGCTGGAGCTCGGGGATCTGCACCCAGCGGGCGAAGTTGTAGAGGTAGACCTCGAGGCCCGCGTCGGCCGCGCGGCGCGCGCTGTCCGACGTGCCGCAGACCAGCCCCGCGTCGCCGACGATGCGAACGAGCGCGTCCTGCGGGGTCGGGAAGCTCGACGCGGGGTAGACCTGCGCGATCTCCTCGGCTCGGTCGCCGTAGCGCGCGCGCAGCGCGTCGAGGTACTCGGCCTCGCTCCTGACCGGCGGGACGCCGAGGAAGAAGATCGTCCCCTCGTCGGCGTTCGAGCCGATCAGGTAGGGCACGTTCGCGACGTCGCCCGCCGCGAACAGCGCGCGCGGCTGATCGGGCAGGAAGCCGCCGTCGACCACGGGTCCCACGTCGACGCCGCTGTCGAGCAGCGCCCCGACCGGCGCCTCGCGCAGGCAGGCGAGCTCGTCCGCCGCCCCCGCGCAGCCGACGACCTCGGCAATGCGCCGGGCCTTCTCGGCGCCGTCGGCCGCGCCGTCCTGGCGCGTCGTGCAGCCGCCGCTCTCGCTGATCGCGCGGTGGAAGAGGCCGCGGCTCGCCGGCGAGGCGAGGTGCAGGCAGACGTCGACCGAGCCGGCCGACTCGCCGAAGATCGTCACCCGGCCGGGGTCGCCGCCGAACGCGAGCACGTTGTCGCGCACCCACTCGAGCGCCGCGCGCTGGTCGAGGAGCCCCTGGTTCCCGGCGTACGGCCAGCTCGGATCCTCGGCGGCGAGCGCCGGGTGGGCGAAGAAGCCGAGCTTCCCGAGCCGGTAGTTGATCGTCACCACGACCACGTCGTGGCGCTCGCTCAGGATCCGTCCGTCGAAGATCAGGCCGCCGAGCCCGAGCGGGATCTCGTCTCCCGCCGAGCCGAACTCGTTGCCCCCGCCGTGGAACCAGACCATCACGGGCAGCGGCTCGGCGGGCGCCGGATCGGGAGTCCAGACGTTCAGGTAGAGGCAGTCCTCGTTCTCGCTCGGCGTGCCGAGCGTCGAGGGACGCTGCGGGCAGGCGCTGCCGAAGGCCGTCGCGGGAAGCGGCTCGGTCCACGGCGCGGGGGGCTGGGGCGGACGCCAGCGGAGCGGCCCGACGGGCGGCGCCGCGTACGGGATGCCGAGAAAGCGGCGCGTGCCGCCGACGATCTCCCCCTGCACGGGCCCGTCCGCGAGCTCGATCAGCGTGCCCTGCTGGATCGCGCTCGACGGATCCGCGGCACGGTCCGAGCAGGCGGTCGCGAGCCGCAGCCCGAGGACGAGAATCGCGCCGAGCGGCGGTGCACCGATTCGCTGCGAACCGCGGCGCGTGCCTCGCATGAGCGCCCCACTACGGCGGCGGCCGGCGCACGGTCAAGCCCCTCGCTGGTGGACGGCTCAACCGATGCGGACCGTCTCCCAGCGCCGCGAGTGCTTCCCCGTCTTGAGCTCCCGCGCCAGGCTCCGAACGAGCTTTTCGTGCTTCTGGCGCTCGCGCAGGACCGCGCGGATGTACTCGCCCGGGCTTGCGTAGCCGCCGGAGCGCACGCGTGCATCCACGAACCGCTTGAGGTCATCGGGCAGAGAGACGCGCACGGTGGCGTTCATCCCGGACGCTCTACCACGAAAGTCGAGATTTCCGATTCACCAGCATCGCGCACGGGGCTAGAGTCGTCCGCGGCCCGAAGCTCCGGAGGAGCCGCGCACCATGTCGTCACCGATGCCCGCAGCGCAGCGCGTGCCGTGGCCGCTCTCGCGCTCGCCCGACGAGCTCGAGGCGCTCACCGCCGAGGAGCTGCTCGCCTGGGCGTGCGAGGAGTTCGGCGAGAAGCTGTGCCTCACCTGCTCGTGGCAGAAGCAGTCCTCCGTGCTCGTCCACATGGCGTCCGCGCTGCCGCGCCGCCCCGCGATCGTCGAGCTCGACACGCACCTCTTCTTCCGCGAGAGCTACGAGACGCGCGACCGGCTGGTCGCGCGCTACGGCCTCGAGCTCATCCGGCCGCGCATCCCGAGCATCGCCGAGCAGCACCGCTCCGAGGGACCGAACCTCTGGGAGACCGACCCCGACCGCTGCTGCCACGTGCGCAAGGTCGAGCCGCTGATCGAGGCGCTCGAGCCGTTCGCCGCCTGGATCTCGGGCATCCGTCGCGACCAGTCACCGAGCCGCGCGACGATCCGCAAGGTCCAGTGGTCCGAGCGCTACGGCGTGTGGAAGATCCACCCGCTCGCCGACTGGGACGAGCGCCGCGTCTGGACGTACATCGCGGCGCACGACATCCCCTACAACCCGCTGCACGACGTCGGCTACCGCTCGATCGGCTGCATCCCGTGCACCCGCCCGACGCGGCCCGAGGAGGAGGAGCGCGCCGGGCGCTGGGCGGGCTCGGACAAGCTCGAGTGCGGGTTGCACCTCGAGACCGTCGACAAGGAGTGAGCTCGGCGGGTCGCGCGCCCGCTACTGCGCGCACGCCGGGTCGCTCGCGACCCACGTGCAGGCCTGCATCGCCTCGCACGCCGCGCGGTCGTTGATCACGCCGCACACGTTCGGCAGGAAGCCGTCGGCGCGCACGCAGCAGGGCCGGTGCAAGAAAATGAACGACGAGTTGTGCGCGGCGTACGTCGAGTGGCAGCCCATGCAGTCGGCGGTCGTGAAGCTGCCCGGCGGCTCCTGGCCGCCGGGGCACGCGGCGGACGCCTCCTCCGCGGTGCTCACGCAGTCGCCGTTGCAGGCGCGGCAGAAGGGATGGCTCTGCGCCAGATTGCAGCCGTTCATCGCGGGCGGCTCCGGCCCGACGAGGAAGCTCTCGATGGCCGCGTTGCGCAGCGTGCACGGAAAGTTCGCCTCGTAGGTCGGCACGTAGGCCGGGAAGGTGTCCCCCGGGCCGCGACGCGGCCACTGCGTGCTCACCAGGAAGTAGTTCAGCCAGACGTTGTCCTCGCCGAAGTACTTGCGGATCGCGGCCGTGTACTGCTCCGTGCAGTTGGTCGGGATGATCGCCGACACCGTGGGGTCGGTCACGCGCGTGATCTGGCTCGGCACCGGCCTCTCGGGGGCGCTGGTCCCCTCCGGGTAGAGGTTCAGGTTCGGACAGCAGCGGAACTCGGCGGGCGAAGACACGCCCGGCTGGTACGTGGCGCACTCCTCGGGGGTCTTCACCGGCGTGCAGCTCGGGTCGTAGAACGAGAACGACGTCGCGCCGTCGTTCACGCGCGCGGTCGGAACGTTCGCGCGATGCTCGAAGGTCGCCCACATCCACTCGGGGTTACTGAAGATCGCGGGCTGATAGACGACGTGCATCGCGACCAGCCCCATCGTCCGTTGCTCGCACTGCCTCTCCGGCGGGGCGCTCGGGTCGTAGAGCGCGAAGGTGCGGGTGAAGAACGTGCCGCTCGCGATCTCGGCCGGCGTGAGCGGCTTCCACGCGGCCTTGATCTCCATCGAGCCGATGTCTCCCGGCTTCCCGTCCTGCAGCACCTTCGCGGCGGGAAAGCCGCCCGGTGTCTGGCCGGGCGGCAGGTTGTAATCGCGGCGCAGGTTGCGCTTCAGCGCGTCAAGGCTCGCGCCCGTCTTCCAGTAGTCGTTCTGATTGACGATGAACTCCCACTCCGTCCGGTTCACGCGAACCTCGAAGTGGACGATGCCGCCGTTCTGGTCGACGAGCAGGCCGTCGCCCGCGCGCGCGGGGTCGTTGCTTGCGCCCGGCGGGAACTTCGAGAGGAACGCGGCCGACCGCTTGGAGCGCATCTGCAGCGTCGGACCCGTGCAGGGTGACGGGACGCCGAAGAGCTCCTCGGCCGTCGGGTAGTCGAGCCATACCGTCTTCGCGTGCCCCTCTCCCGAGGGATCGAGCGCACCCGGCTGGCGCGTCGTGTCCGGGTAGCCCGGCTCGTCGGGGTTGGCCGGCCAGTTGAGCGCGATGAAGAGCTGCCAGGCGAGGTTGTCGGAGCTCCCCTGCCCGGGCGCCCAGGCGGGGAGCTGCCTGGTCGGGTTGCAGATGTCGGCGGGGATGCAGTAGCTCGGCCGCTCCTCGGTGATCGCCGCGGTGCAAGTGTCGAACGCGCCGGTCAGCGCGTCGCTGGCGCCGGTCGGGTTGGTCTCGGGGTTGTTCGGCGTCTCGGCGTCGACGAAGGCGCACTCGTAGAAGGTGAGACGGTGCCGGCAGACCGGGTCCTGCTGGTAGAAGTGCGTCCCGACGTGCTCGCCCGTCGGCGTGTACTGCGAGTACTCGGGATAGCCCCAGTCGAAGGTCGGCTTCGTCTGACGCTCCGACCGCGAGTCGCTACAGGCAAGAAAAACGAGCGTCGCGACGACGCCCGCTGCCGCGCGAAAGCTCCTTGCCATCCGACCATCACCTCCGGGCGATGGCCCGCCCGTCTGAACGCCACCCCGCTCCGCGGGGGAGAATGCGCCGCACGGAGCGCTCGCGCAAGAGTCGCCGCGCCTCAGGGCCGCATGATCTGCCCGCCGTCGACGTTCAAAATCTGCCCGGTGATCCACCCGGCCCCGTCGGACAGCAGGAAGAGCAGCGCAGGGACGTGGTCATGAAGCGCGTGTAGTACTCCCAGTCGACTTCGACGAACGGCGCCGGCTGCATCCCGCCGAAGATCGCCGCGTTGTTCACCAGAAAGTCGATGCCGCCGAAGCGCGCCGCGGTCTCGTCGGCCATGCGGCGCGTCGCCTCGGGCGAGGCGACGTCGACCGTGAGGGCCATCGCCTCGCTGCCCTCCGCGGCGATCTCGCGCGCGACGCGCTCGGCCGCGTCGCCCGCCACGTCGGCGACCGCGACGCGCGCTCCCGCGCCCGCGAGGCCCTTCGCGTACGCCTCGCCGATCCCGCCGCCCGCGCCGGTGACGATCGCGACCTTGCCTCGAATGCCGGGAAGCTCCATCTCGACCTCGCTCGTCGTCAGGCGGCGGACGTCAAGGCAAGCATTTATCCGGCAGCGGGTGCCGGTAGAGCCGCGCCGCGTTCTCGTGCGTGATCTTGCGGATCCACTCGACCGGCAGCCCGCCGAGCAGCCGCTGCATCACGAGCTGCGTGTCGGGCCACGTGCCGTCGCCGTGCGGGTAGTCCGACTCCGCGACCACGTGGTCGACGCCGATCTTGTCGAGCGTCGAGATAGTCGACGGGTCGTCGATCATGCAGAACCAGAAGTTGCGCCGCAGCACGTCGGACGGCGAGTTGCGCTTGTCCGGCCAGCCGGCACCGTAGCCCGAGCGCGACATGATGTTGTCGAGCCGGTCGCACAGCATCGCGACCCAGCCGATGCCGCTCTCGGCGATCGCGATCTTGAGCTCGGGGTAGCGCGCCGGCCAGCCGCTCCACAGCCACTCGGCGCAGGTCTCGATCGCCATCGGACCGAACTTGGTCGCGCCGAGCTCGAGTCCCGGCGAGCCGGGCGGCAGGCTGCCGAACCCCGAGGAGCCGACGTGCAGCGACAGCACGGTCTCCGTCTCGGCGCACGCGCGGATGATCGGCTCCCACCACGAATCGAAGATCGAGGGCAGCTTCTGCTTGTGCGGCTGCTCGGGCAGCGTGACCGCCTTGAAGCCGCGCTTCGCGTTGCGCCGGATCTCCTCCGCGCCCTTCTCCGGGTCGGCGAGGAAGGTGATGCCGAGCGGGATGATCCGCTCCGGATACGGCTGGTACCACTCCTCGTGCACCCAGTCGTTCCAGGCGCGCACGCAGGCGAGCCCGAGCTCGGGATCGCGCGCCTCGGAGAACAGCGTGCCGCCGAAGCCGGTGACGCCCGACGGGTAGTTCACCGACGCCCAGACGCCGTTGATGTCCATGTCCTTGATCCGGTGCTTCGCGTCGAAGCACCCGGGGCGGATCTCGTCGAAGCGCGCCGGCTCGACCCTCTGGTCCTCGCGCGCGCGCCCCGCGACGCACATGAAGCCGACCTGGAAGTACGGGGTGTCCTCGAACACCCAGACCTGGTGGCCCTCCTCGGTCTCGACGACGCGCGGCGCCTGCTCCGCGAACCGCGCCGGCAGCCGCCCCTCGAAGGTGTGCGGCGGCTCCATCAGGTGATCGTCGACCGAGATCATCGTGTACTTGACTTCCCGCGGCTCCGGATCCGGCAGGAGCGGCCGGGTCGCGGGACGCTTGATGCCGAGCTTGACGACGCGTGCCATTCCTTCCTCCTCGTGCGCGCTCGCTGCCGGGGCGTCAAGCGACCAGCCGGACCGGCAGATCCTGCAGCGCGATCAGGATCGGGTTGTGGATGCCGAGCGGCGCGTACACCGGCTCTCCGATGATCTCGATCTCCCGCGTCCGCCGCAGGAGCTCGTCGAACAGGGTCGCGATCTCGCGCCGCGCCAGGTTCGCCCCGAGGCAGTAGTGTGGGCCGCCGCCGCCGAACGCGACGTGCTCGTTCGGCGTGCGCCTGATGTCGAAGCGGAACGGATCCGCGAAGACCTCCTCGTCGCGGTTCGCCGACGGATACCACATCGTGATCCGCTCCCCGCGCCCGATCCGCACGCCGCGGATCTCGGTGTCGCGCGTCGCGCGGCGTGCGAAGTAGGAGACCGGCGACGCCCAGCGCAGGATCTCCTCGACCGCGGGCTCCATCGCCGCCGGCTCGCGGCGCAGCGTCTCGAGCTGATCCGGGTGCTCGAGCAGCGCGATCAGGCCGAGCGCGATCGCGTTGCGCGTCGTCTCGCTGCCGGCGACGGTGAGCAGCATGAAGAAGAGGTCGAGCTCGAGCTCGCCGAGCCGGGTGCGGCCGCCGTCCTCCGTCTCGATCTCGACCGTCGAGAGGATCGTCCACACGTCGTCGCGCGGGTTCCGGCGCTTCTCCTCGCCGAGCTTCCGCGCGTACTCGAACATCTCGACCTGCAGCGCCATCTGCTGCGCGCGCGAGAGACCCCGCGAGGGGTCGCCGGCGAGGAGGAAGTCGTTGGTCAGCGTGAAGAGCCAGTCTCGGTCCTCGAGCGGGATGCCGACGATGTCGGCGATCATGTGCATCGGCAGCTTGTAGGCGACCTCCGAGACGAAATTGCAGGTGCCGCGCTCGAGCGCCTCGCCGACGATCGAGCGCGCCCAGGTCCGCATCTGCTCCTCGAGCCGGCCGACCATGCGCGGCGTGAAGCCGGCGCTGATCAGCTTGCGCTGCCGCGTGTGGTCCTTGCCGTCCATGCTGACGAGCATCGCGCCCCGCATCTCGGGTCGGTTGACGAGCGCGGGGCCGTCGAGCGCGCTGAACAGCTCGGTGTCGCGGTTCGCCGCGACGACGTCCGCGTGCCTGGTCAGCACCCAGAAGCCCTGGTCGTCGCCCCACTCGATGCCCGGCCGCACGGGCTGCCAGCGGACGGGCTCCTCGCGGCGCAGGCGCGCGAAGGCGTCGTGCGGAAAGCCGTGGCGGTAGAGCGCGATGTCGGTGAGGTCGAGCGCCGCGCTGTCGGGCGCGGCCTCCGAGCGGACAACGGTCATGGATCTTGCTCCTTCTCGCGAGCGGGCGCCCGGTCCGAGCTTCATTCGAAGACGATCACCTGACGTGCGGCCTCGCCGCGGCGCAGCCGGTCGAGCGCGTCGTTCACCTCCGCGAGCGGGATGCGCGCCGAGATCATCTCGTCGAGGCGAAGCCGCCCGTCGAGGTAGAAGTCGACGTAGCGCGGCATGTCGGAGCGGAGCCGGTTCGAGCCCATGTACGAGCCGGTGATCTTCTTCTCCTGCAGGGTGATGTCGGTCGCAGACAGCGCGACGGTCTCGTGCATCGGGACGATGCCCACGAGGACCGTCGTCCCGCCCCGTCCGGTCATCGCGACCGCCTGCTGCACGGTGCGCACGAGGCCGATGCACTCGAAGACGAAGTCGGCGCCGCCCGAGGTGAGCTGGTGCACCGCGGCGACCGGGTCGCCCTGCGACGCGTCGACGCAATGGGTCGCGCCGAGCTGCCGGGCGAGCTCGAGCTTCCAGGGCTGCGCGTCGACCGCCACGATCCTCCCCGCACCGACGATGCGCGCGCCCTGCAGCGCCGAGAGCCCCACGCCGCCGCAGCCGATGATCGCAACGCTCGCCCCGGCGGGGATGTGCACCGTGTTGAGCGCGGCCCCGAGGCCCGTCGTCACGCCGCAGCCGATCAGGCAGGCGCGGTCGAGCGGCATCTCGTCGCGGACCTTCACCAGCGAGCGCTCGAAGCACAGCATGCGCTCGGCGAACGACGAGAGGTTCGCGAACTGCGCGATCGGCGCGCCGTCGGCGCCGCACAGGCGAGGCTTCGCTCCCTCCGGACGGCCGACGTACTGCGTCAAGCACAGGTAGGGGCGTCCGCCCGTGCAGAACCGGCAGGTGCCGCACCAGTGGGTGATGCAGCCGATCACCCGGTCGCCCGGCGCGAACTCCGTGACGCCCGGGCCGACCGCCTCGACGATGCCCGCCGGCTCGTGCCCGAGGATGGTCGGCGGCGGCACGGGCAGGCCGCCCTCGATCACCGTGAGGTCGCTGTGGCAGATCCCCGTGGCGGCGGTCCGGACGAGCACCTCGCCCGGGCCGGGCTCGTCGATCGACACCTCCTCGAGCACGAGCGGCGCGTGGTACGCGCGCATGACCGCGGCCCTCATGCCGACCTCCCGCAAAGCGTCGCCATCTCCCGGCGCCTACCCCAGGTCGATCTGGTACTTCAACCAGGGCGCAAAATCCGATACCGCATTGGTTCACCGTCACGCCATGACAGAGAGCAACGACCTCCCCCAGCACGTGCTGGAGCTGATCCGGCACGAGCCTCACCGGCTCGAGCCGAAATTCGACGAGCTCACCGAGGTGGTCGGCCGCCAGGGCGCGCGCGAGATCTGGCACAAGCACGGGACGTTCTACGAGCACCTGCTCGGCGTCTGGCGGATCCTCGCCGTGTGGCGCCAGCCGACCGACGTCTGCCGGCTCGGCCTGATGCACAGCGTCTACTCGAACAGCTTCGTCCGCATGAAGCTGTTCGACGGAGACGCCGACGACGGCCGTGCCGCCCTGCGCCGGCTGATCGGCGACGAGGCGGAGCGCCTCGTGCACCTGTTCTGCGAGATCCGCCGCGAGCAGCTCCTCCCGGGCTTCGTCATCGCCGAGGGCGAGCCCGTGCCGGAAGACGGCGTGTCGGTCGACCTGTACCGCGGCGGCGGCAGCGTGCGGCTCACCCGGCGCCAGCTCGGGATCTTCCTCGTCGTGACGATGGCCGACTACGCGGAGCAGCACTTCAGCTGGCAGGACCGGCTGTTCGCGCCGCGCCCGGGCGGCGCGCGCGGCGCGGGGAACCCATTCGCGCTGTGGCCCGGCGACGACCGCCCAGGGCTGTGGATGAACCTGAACGCCCGGTTCGGGCGCCTCGCCGCGGCGTGCGGCGCAGACCCGCTGCCTCCCGTCTTCGCGGGCTGCACGACCGTCCTTGCCGCGGAAGCCGAGCGCGAGGCGCGCGACCTCTACTGGCAGGTCGTGATCGAGGAGAGCGACGCCGCGAACCCCGAGCGCGCCGAGCGGCTGCTCCGCGACGCGATCGCGCGCAACCCTTTCGTCGGCGAGCCGCACGTGCTGCTCGCCCAGGCGCTGATCGCGCAGGCGCGCTGGGACGAGGCGCTCGCCGAGGCGAGAGCTGCGCTCGACCTCTTGGCCGCGTGGGGGACGCCGTGGGACAAGCGCCTCTCGTGGGAGGCGTGGATCGCCTGGGCGCGCGTCCTCGCCAAGGCGGCGCGCGAGCGCGCCTGGCCCGAGACGGCGTTCGGCGTGGTGAGCCTCGGCGAGGTGCGAAGCGCCTGAGCGCGGGGATCGGGTGATGCACGACCTCGCTTCGCGGCCGAACCCGGCGGCGCGGCCCAGGCTGCGGGGCGTCCTGCACCAGTACGCCTGCCTCGGGTCGGTGGTCGCGGGCATCGTGCTGCTCGTCCTCGCCCCGACGAGACGCGCCTTCGCCGCGGCCGCGATCTACGCAGCGAGCCTCACCGCGCTGCTCGCGACCAGCGCCCTCTACCACCGCGTCACGTGGTCGGCCGCCGCCCGTCGCTGGATGGGCCGGCTCGATCACTCGATGATCGCGGTCTTGATCGCTGGGACCTTCACGCCGTTCGCGATGGTGGTGCTCCCGGGGCCGCTCGCGCGCACGCTCCTCGTCGCGGTGTGGTCCGGCGCCGTCGCGGTCATCGTGCTGCACCTCGTGTGGTACACGGCGCCGTCGCGATCACCATCCTGCCCGCCTGACCGACCCGCGGCACGCGACGACGGCTAGCGCGCCGAGTCCGCGGCTCCCTCCGTCCCGCGCCGGTGCTCCGCGAGGAAGGCGAGGATCGCCGCGTGCGTCTCCTCCGGCCGCTCGAGCTGCGGGACGTGGCCGCAGTCGAGCTCCAGGTGGCGCGCCTGGGGCAAGGTCCGGCGCACGTGCGCGGCAAACGCGATCGGCACGAGCTGATCGCTCTTGCCCCAGATGAAGAGCGCGGGCGGCTCGAGCTTCGCGAGCTTCGTCCAGAAGCCGCGCGCGCCGTGCGGCTCCTCGAGGTAGATCTGGCGCGCCGCCGCGTAGAAGGCGACGCGGCCGCGCGCGGTCGTGTAGCTGCGCAGGAACTCGTCGACGCCCGCCCGGACCCAGCCGCTCGACGCGCCGGGGATGAGCCGCTGCACGACCGCCTCGACCGCCCAGCGCGGCGCGAGCTGCACGAGCCCGAGCTCCGGCCGCAGCGCGCGCACGAGCGGCGCCCAGGTGCGCGGCCGGCGCCAGGCGAGCGACGGCGCGAGCAGCGAGAGGCTCCGCGCCCGCTCCGGGTAGCGGAGCCCGATCTCGAGCGCGACGCGCCCGCCCATGCTGTTGCCGATCAGGTGCGCGCTGTCGATCTCGAGCGCGTCAAGCAGCTCGACCACCGCGCGGGCGAAGAACGGCGGGTGGTACGGCGCGAGGAGCGGCTTCGTCGAGTCGCCGAAGCCCGGCAGGTCGAGCGAGATCGTGCGGTACTCCTGCGGCGCGAGCGCCGCGACGGTCGGCAGGAACGAGACCTTGGTGGCGCCGAGCCCGTGGATCAGCACGACGGGCTCGCCGCGGCCCGCGGCGAGGATCGACAGCGTGCCCGAGGGAACCTCGACGCGGCGGAAGACGAGACGCTCGGGGCCGGTCATCCCGCTCGTCGCGGCGAGGAAGGAGACGCCGAGGTGCAGGTTGTGGCGCACGACGAGCCGTCCCGCGCGGTAGGCGTCCATGCCGCCGCGCAGGTCGTCGGCGACGCGCTTCCAGGTCTCCTCGTCCGCGGTGAGGACCGCATCGGCGCGCCGCTCGCGGCGGGCGGGCTCGAGCGTCGCGCCCGAGGGCGAGACTAGCGCGTCCCACTCGCCGTCGCCCGTGACCACGAGGCGGATGCGCGCGAGGCGGTCGGCGCCGTCGAGAACGCTCCCGTCGAACCGGTCGAGCAGGCGCTCGAGGACGGCGGCAGCGCTCGGCGCCGCGCCGGGGCGGGTCGCCACGCTCATCGCGTGCGGCTCCTCCGCGCCTCCGGCCTCATGCGACCGGCACCGCGCGGCGCATCGTCCGGAAGGTGATCGAGTAGCGGAGGTCCCGGGTCGGGGAGATCGCGTGCTGCCAGCGCCAGCGCGCCTCGTCACGGAAGACGTAGGCGGAGCGCGGCTCGAGATCGAGCACGAGCGCCCGCTCGCCGGCGTACGCCCGGTGCGGGTAGCGGCGGAGCCGCATGCGGGCGGGCGTGCCGAGCGACACGCCGACCACGACGCCGAAGCTCGGCGCGTCGCGATGCCAGCCGAGCTGCGTCCCGGGCCGGTACTCGGCGACCGTGCACTGCTCGAGCTCGTGCGCGGGGATCCCGCTCCAGCGCGCGAGGCGCTCGCGCAGCGGGTGGAGGAAGGGTACGAGCGGCGGGGCGGGAAGCGGGGCGTTGGTGCGGAAGTCGTAGCCCGCGCCGAAGCTCGCGATGCGGCGCTTCGCCGTGAAGTCCCGGTAGCGCGCCTCCTCGAGCGGCAGCGTGCGGATCGCGGCGAGGAGGGCCTGCTCCTCGGCCTCGTCGAGGAAGTCCGGCTGGTAGACCATGCCGGCGGGCAGCGGGACCTCCAGCCGGTCCTGCTCCCGTCCGAAGAGCTCTCGCTGCTCCCGCTCTCTCGTCGCGCGCATCGGCGATCGGATCCGTTCGATTCCGAGTCTAGCCTTGCAGCGTCGTCAGTCCACGACGAAGCGGTCGCGGTTGATCGAGCTCGCGTGCCGGCTCGCGAGCTCGCGGCAGCGGCCGCGCAGCACCGAGCCGTCGCGCGCGACCTCCTCGAGCACGCGCTCGAGCGCCTGCACGCGGTGCCCGCGTCCGACGATCCACGGGTGCACCGTCAAGCACAACAGATTGCCGAAGCGCCGCGCGGCGGCGACCTCGTCACGCCACGCCTGCTCGACCAGGTGGGCGGGCCACGGCGGGCCGATGTCGTCGCCGCTTCCGAGGTAGAAGAAGTACGTCGCGTCGTCCGCGCTCCAGCTCACCGGCAGCTCGGCGTGGCCGCGGTAGGTGTACGGGTGCTCGAAGCCCATGAGCGAGCTGTCGTAGAGCACGCCGTGCTCCCGCAGCAGCTCGGCCAGGTATTCGGTCATCTTCCACGACGGCGAGCGGTAGCCGACCGGCGCGGACCCGAGCTGCTCGCCGAGGATCCCGATCGAGCGCCGCAGGACCTCGCGGTTCTCCTCGCGATCGAGCTCCTCGACGTCCTCGTGCAGGTAGCCGTGCAGGCCGACCTCGTGGCCGAGCCGGGCGAGCTCGGGGACGAGCCTCGGCTCACGCTCCGCGACGTAGGCCGGGACGAAGAAGGTCGCGTGCATGCCGACGCCGTCGAGCAGCGCGAGCAAGCGGTCGACGCCCTGCCGCAGCCCGAAGCGGCGGTACTCGCGCTCCGCGGCGGGAGCCGCGCCGCCGCGCAGCCGCCAGAGCATCGGGGTCTCGGCGTCGACGTCGATCGTCAGGGCGAAGGCCCACGCACGGCCTTCCGGCCAGACGTACGGCTCGCTCATGCTCATGCGGGACCTCGCTCGTCGCGCCGCGCCATCCGGAAGCACGGCCGCCCGTCCACGACGACCAGCGCCGCCGTGCCCCAGCCGCGCGCGAGGAGCGCCCGGACGCGCTCCGGCTCGGCCACCGGGACGAGCGCGATCTCGCCCGCCGCGTCCGAGGGCCCATGATCGTCGGCGAAGCAGATCAGGTAGCGGACGCGCCCGCCGGGGAGGTCGAGCAGGCCGCTCAGCCGGCCGCCCTCGCGGAGCAGGTTGCAGAGGCTCGACACGTTCGACGGCGCGGCGATCGCGACCGCACACGACCGCCGGTGCTCGCGGGCGATCGCAAGGCGCCGCTCGATCGCGCGGCGGTGCAGCCACATGCCCCGGGCTGCGGGGTCGAGCATCGTGACCGCGAGCACGCGGTCGCGCAGCGCGGCGACCCGCGGTGCGTCGGTCGACGAGAGCTCGCGCAGCGCGATCCGCTGTGTGCCGGGGCCGGGCGCCGTGCTCATCCGCGCGCGCCGTCCTGCGCCGGCGCCGCGCCGAGCTCGGAGCGGCAGAGCTGGTGCTTGCCGCCCGCGGCGAGTGCGAGCTCGTCGACCAGGTCGATCCGGAACGTCGCCTCCGGGCCGAGCTTGCGCGTGATGTCGTCGGAGAGCGCCGACAGGTCGGCGGGCGGCGGCGGCGCGTCCGCGACCACGCGCAGGACGAAGCGCTCGCGCGTCTCCTGCACGAGCTGGTACCTGCGGTGCCACGGCATGTCCCAGAAGCTCATCGGGATCAGCTCCCAGTGGTGCATCTTGCTCCCATCGGGGAGAAGGCAGTAGTCCATCTTGCGGCCGCGCAGCTCGCGCAGGGTGGAGAACGGCGCGCCGCAGCGGCAGGCGTCGTCGCCGCGCGTCGCGACGTCGCCGAGGTCGTAGCGGATGAAGGGAGCGGCGTACGTGTGCAGACCGGTGACCACCACGTCGCCCGTCTCGCCCGGCTCGACCGGGCGCCCGTCGCGCACCACCTCGACGACCACGTTGTCGTCGCACAGGTGGAAGTCGCCGGTCACGGCGACTTCCAGCCGATCAGGTTGAACTCGTGGCTGCCGTAGAGCACCGCGACCGGCGCCGCGAAGCCGCGCTCGATGCGCCGGCGCATCGCGGGCGTGGCGGTCTCGCCGCCGACGAAGACGAGGCGCGGGCCCGGCGCGTGCCCGCAGACCTCGGGCCACAGCGCGGCGATCTCGGTGATCACCGCGGAGTCGCCTGTGAGCACGTCCGGGGCGCGGCGCGCGACCTCGCGTGCGAGGTCCGGAGCCGGCTGCAGGCAGTCGATCCGCTCGCTGCGCAGCACGCCGAGCAGGCCCGGCAGCCGGGCGAGCGAGCGCGGCTTCCGTTCGGTCGGGACGCCGCGCGACGCGACGTTCAGCACGCGGTCCCGGACCCGCGCCCCGGCAAGCCGCATCGTGCGGATGCGGAAGAGCTGCAGCAGGTGGTCCCCGAGCTCGGTGCGCCGGACGCACGTCGGCTCGCCGGTCGAGCCCGTCGTGTAGCGCAAAATCAGGCGCTCGGGGTCGACGCCGCGCGCGACGAGGTCGGTGAGCGACTGGGCGCGCATCTCGGCCTTGGTCGTGACCGGCAGCCGGACGAGGTCGGCCGGCGTGCGCAGGTCGCGCGGTGTGATCCCGGCCGCCTCCATGCGCCGGCGCTGGAACGGCACGCGCTCGAACGCGTGCTCGACGAGGACGCGCAGCTTGCGCGCCTGGAAGCGCGCCACCTGCTCACGCGAGGCGCGGGGATGCCGCCACAGCGCGGCCAGCGTGTGGAGCCGTTCGCCAAGCAGGTGCGAAGCAGCCACATCGGTCCTTTCTCCGGCGGCGCCGGGCGGGACACAGATAGCGCAGCCGCGCGACGGAACCGAGAAGAGGAGGGGTCGAAAGATGCGCTGGTGGACGATTCTGCTCGCCGGGCTCGCGGCGCTCGCTCCCCGGGCGGCCGGGGCGGCGGGCGACGATCCGGTCGTGGGCTGGCTCCTGCCGCTCGACGGCTACCCGCTCTGCGAGGCGTCCGCCGCGCTCGTCGTGCCGTGCTCGACCGACCCCGGTCGGTCCTGCGTCTGGATCGCCGACAACGAGGACGCGGGTGAGCTCTTCGAGTACGCGCGCGACACGCGCGGGGTCCTCGAGAAGACGGCCCCCTGGACGATCCACCTCGAGGGCGCGGAGGTGGGCGACGCGGAAGCGCTCGCCCGGAGCGGGGACTCGGCGCTGGTCTTCGGCTCGCACAGCCTCAGGTCGGACTGCACGCGAGCGAAGAAGCGGCTGCGCGTCGCGCGGGTGCCGCTCGGCGCGGGGCCGCGCCCGAAGGCGACCCTGATCGCACGCTCGGGCGAGCGCGACTGGGCCGCCCGCCTCGTGGACTGCACGACGGAGCTCGTGCGGGTCGCGGGCGACGGCGCGCCGGCCGAGCTCGCCCGGCGCGTCTGCGCGGCGATCCGTGCGGCGGAGGACGCGGCCGTTGCTGCGTCGAGCAAAGAAACCTGTCCGGGCGACGCGTTCAACATCGAGGGCGCCGCGAGCATCCCGGCGGCGCGCGACGGCGGGGGGACGGAAAGCCGCGTCTGGGTCGGCCTGCGCGGGCCGCTGGTCGACGGCAAGGCCGTCCTCCTGCGCGTCGCTCCGCTCGATGCGTCGGACGGCCGCCTCACGTTCGACGGCGTGGCGCTCATCGACCTCCGCGGCCACGGGATCCGCGAGCTCGCGGTGGACGGCGGCTGGCTGTGGGGCATCTCGGGGACGGTGCGCGACAGCGCCGAGCCGAGCCGGCTGTTCCGCATCGCGCTCTCGGCGATCGAGAGCGGCGTCACGCTGTGGGACGCGCAGATCCTGAACCAGACGCTGCCGCCGAGCGCCGAGGGCCTGGTGCTCGAGCCCGGGGCGCGGCGCGCGCTCGTGCTGGTCGACGGCGGCACGGACGCGGCTCGGCGCTGCGACCCGGTCGCGCAGCAGCTCCTCCTGCCGCTCGAGTGAGCGCGGTCACTTCGTCCAGGCGATCTCCCGGGCGGTGCGCTCGCCGATCAGCGTCGCGTTCAGGCTCGGCGGCATCGTCGACTCCTCCTCCGAGACCGGGATCCTTCCCGCCATGATCTCGGCGAAGCGCTGCGGGTGGAGCGGCTCCGCGTCCGGGTTGGCATAGCCTTCGGGGAAGCGCGGCTGCGCGGTGCGCGGGTCGTACTTGTCGCTCGCGCCCAGGGTGTGCAGCAGCTCGTGCGCGATCACGACGTTGTTCGTCCCGGCGTGCGCTTCCGAGGCGAACGCGTTCACCACGCCGATCCGCCCCTTCTCGAGGCCGAGCGAGTGCTCGAGCTCCGGACGCTCGCGCGGGTCGTGGTAGACGACGAACAGCCGGACGTCGGGCTCGAGGCCGTCCCAGGTGTCGGCGCGCCACGCCCACCAGCGAAGCGCGAGGCTCCACCACATGATGCGTGCGACGTTGCCGTCGGTCGGCGGGGGCGGCGGAAGGGCGTCCACCTCGGGCGCGAGCCGGATGCGGAGCGGCTGGCCGAACGACGTCGCGACGCCGTAGCGCCCCGCCTCCTCCGCGAAGAAGCGCTCGATCGGCTCGTAGGTGTCGACGCGGAGCGAGTCGACGTAGGCGCGCACCTGCGGGCCGTCGCCGCCGGCGATCGGGTAGACCACCGCGAGGAGCGGCACGTCCCACGCAGCGATCCGCCGCTTCGCCTGCCAGGTGCCGACGGCGATCACCAGGAGGACGACCAGCGAAGCCGCGATGCGGAGCGAGCGGAACATGCTACCCCTTGGCGGCCTGCCCCTGCGGACGTGCCGTCGTCCGGATAGCGACCGAACGCGCGCTCCGCGTTAGGCAGCCGAGGCGAGCGGCTTTCGCGCGACCAGCGCGATGGCGCAGAGCCTGTGCTGGTGCTTACGGAACGCCGCGCGCATCGCCCGGACGCGGCGGCGCGCGGTCGGGTTCCGCAGGACGTTGAAGGCGATCCGCACCACGCCGGCGAGGCCCTCGTCCTGGATGAGCCGGCGCGGCTCGAGGAGGTGCATCGGCGCCCTCGCCTCGCTCTCGACGACGAACCCCTCGGCCTCGAGCACGGCTCGCCACTCGGCGGCGGTGAGCGGCCTTGCGCCGACCCGGATCGCGGCCGAGATGTCGCGCAGGACTTCGTCCTTGACGTCCGCCGGGATCCCGTCCGGCGTGAGGCCGAGCTCGTGGATCCCGTAGCGCCCGCCGGGCGCGAGGATCCGGAACGCCTCCCGGACGATCGCGCTCTTCTGCGCGGCCGTCTGCATCGACAGCATCGCCTCGCCGTAGACCACGGTCGCCGACGCGTCGGCGAGGCCCGTCGCCGCGGCGCTGCCGACCACGCAGCGATCGCGCGAGTCGCGGAGCAGGCGCTCGACCAGCGCCGCGGCGTCCCGGTCGCGCTCGACCGCGACGTAGCGCGCCGGCCCGCGCGTGAGCGCGAGCCGCGCGGTCGCGCCGAGGCCGGGCGCGAGCTCGACGACGACGTCGTTCGGACCGACGTCGAGCGCCTCCAGCATGCGGCCGGTCACGTGCCGGCCGCCGGGGCGCAGGACGCGCTTTCCGAGCCGCGCAAGCAGCCAGTGGCCGGGCGCCTTCGCGAGGTCCAGGGCGGCGCCGGGAAGCGGCGCGGTGTCGGCCGTGAGGCTCATCGTGTTCGTCTCCTACCCGGCAAAATAGATGAAAATGATTATCAAAATCAACCAGGCGAGGTACGGTGGGGGCGTATGCTGGTGCCACGCCTCGCGATCCGCCTCCTCGCGCTCGCTCTCGCGGCGCCCGCGCCCGGGCTTGCGGCGCCCGCGCCCGGCGCGCCCGCCGTGCCCACGCCGACGCCCGCGGCGGACGAGGCGTTCGCCCCGAAGGACCTCCTCCTCGAGGAGATCGTCGTCACCGCGCGCCGCCGCGAGGAGCGCCTCGAGGACACGCCCGTCTCGGTCACCGCGCTCTCGGCCGAGACGCTGCGCGAGGCGAGCGTCACGCGCCTCACCGAGATCCGCGAGCTGGTGCCGAGCCTCAACGTCACGCGCGATCAGGTCAGCCGCCCGCAGTTCTTCCTCCGCGGCATCGGCTCGCCACCCGGGCTCCTGCCGGGCTTCGCCTTCGACCCGGGCGTCGGCGTCTACCTCGACGGCGTCTACCTGCCGCGCGCGGCGGGACAGCTCCTCGACGTCCTGGACGTCGAGCGCATCGAGGTCCTGCGCGGTCCGCAGGGCACGCTGTTCGGCAAGAACACCGTGGGCGGCGCGATCAACGTCGTCACGGCGAAGCCGCGTCCGGCGGTCGAGGGCGCGGCGATGGTGCGCGCCGGAAACTTCGACAGCGTCGACACGCGCGTGATGATCAACTCGCCGGTCGGGACGGGCTGGCTGCGCGAGCGGCTGTTCGTCCGCGCCGCGTTCGGCTCGTCGACGCGCGACGGCTACGTCAAGAATACCTTCCGCGACGAGCTCCTCTCCGACCTGAGCTCGCTCGCCTTCGTCGGCGCGCTGCGCTTCGTCCCGACCGACGAGCTGACCTTCGACCTCTCCGGGACGTGGAACGCGAACCACGCGCGCCAGCGCGGCGGCGAGTGCGTGTTCCGCACCGCGGGCGCCTTCGGCGCTCTCGTCCCGCCCGATCCGGAGACCGGCGAGACGTTCTTCGATGCGTGCCGCGCGTCGCGGCCCTTCGTCGTCGAGTCGGACGTCGACTCGCTGATCGACGCACGGAGCGAGGGCACCTGGCTCGACGCGCGCTGGACGCCCGACGCCGTCCCGGCGCCGCTCGATCATTTCGCCATCCGCTCGCTCACCGCCTGGCAGGAGCAGAGCCTGCGCGCGCGCTTCGACATCGACATGACGCGCTTCTTCCTCGCGCGGCACGCCGAGGTGGGCGGCGCACCGGGGAACGGCGGTCCGCGGCACCAGCGCCAGGTGAGCCAGGAGATCCAGCTCGCCGGCTCCGCCTGGGACGGACGCCTGCCGTTCGTCGCCGGCTACTTCGTCCAGTGGGAGACGGCCGACGTCGAGGCGGACCTCTGGGCGCTGCCGCAGGTGCTCGACATCCAGGCGCGGAACCGCATCGCGGTCGACAACTGGACGTGGGCGCTGTTCGGCCAGTCGACGTGGCGCGCGACCGACTGGCTGAGCCTCACCGGCGGGATCCGCTACACCGAGGAGAAGAAGGGCGTAGACGTGTGGTGGACCACACCCTTCACCAACCCCGACCCGCTGTTCGACGACTCGGCCGACGCGATCTACTCGGCGTGGACGCCGACCGCGAGCATCGCGACCGAGGTGCCGCCGGAGATGCTCGCCGGCACGCCGCTCGACCACGCGATGGTCTACTTCACCTACGCGCGGGGCTTCCGGGGCGGCGGCTTCGACGCGGTCATCACGCCGACGCAGCCTCGCGGGATCGCTCCCGTTCGGCCCGAGCATCTCGACTCGTTCGAGGTCGGCGTCAAGACAATCGCGGCCGAGCAGAGGCTCGTCTTCAACGCCTCGCTCTACACGTCGCTCTACGACGACGTGCAGATCCAGACGATCGTCGCGAGCACCAACGCGTTCGATCCGCGCGCCGTCGTGCTGAACGCGGCGAGCGCGCGGATCCGCGGGCTCGAGCTCGAGATGCTGGCCCTCCCCCTCCCCGGCCTGCGCGTCGAGGGCTCGCTGTCGCTGCTGCACGGGCGCTTCGACGACTTCGAGTCGGTGAGCGCGAGCACCGGCCAGCCGATCAACCGGGCGGGCGAGAGGCTGCCCTACGTCCCCGACGTGCAGTCGCGCCTCGCGGTGCAGTACTCGGTCCCGATCTCGATCGCAGGCAACCGCCGGCTCTCCGGCCGGCTCACGCCGCGCCTCGAGTGGTACCAGCAGAGCTCGACGATGTACGTCGCCCCGGAGGTCCCGCAGGGCACGCAGCCCGGCTACAACCTGCTGAACGCGCGGCTCGCCTACACCTTCCTCGACGATCGCGCGGAGGTCGCGCTGTGGGCCCGCAACCTGACCGACGAGGCGTACTTCGACTTCGCCTTCAACCTCCTGCCCGCGGGGACTCTGACGCGCTACTACGCCCTGCCCCGGACGTTCGGGGTGGAGATCAGCGCCTGGTTCTGACGGCTACTTGACGGGTGCCGCCGCCTTCCGGATGATCCACGCCGGTCGGCGCGGTCACGTTTTTTTGGGGCTCTCGACGGGCTCGGGAGGATTCATGCCGAGACATTGCATCCCGCTCCTCCTCGTCGCGTCGCTCCTCGCCGTGCCGGCGCACGCCGAGGACGTCACGCTGACCGTCCACGGCAACGTCGGCGCCGGCACGCTTCCCACCTTCTTCGAGCCGTCCGCCTTCTTCGGCTGGACGAGCCCCCAGATGAAGCTCGACTTCGCGGTCGACGCGGGCACGAGCCGCGGCCTGGTCGTCGAGTCGACGCACCTGATCCTCGGCCCGTCGACCAGCCTCGCCGACTACCAGGCCCGCCTCGAGCAGAGCGGCCTCGCCACCGTGGCGACGCTCGCCGCACAAGCCGGCGTGCAGCTCCTCCTCCAGGTGCACCCGATGCCGCGCTGGATCTCGAGGTCGCAGGTCACCACGCCGCCGCCGGGCTGCGAGGACGAGTGGCCGACGTACCAGACCGTCGCCCCCGACCCGGCCAAGTGGGCCGAGTGGGAAATGGTGGTCCGCGCGACGGTGGAGCACTTCAACGTCGAGCACGGGCTCGACAAGGTCTGGTACCAGCTCTGGGAGGAGCCGAACGCTCCGTGCTTCTGGACCGACGGCCAGGCCGCCTTCCTCGAGACCTGGCGTCACTTCGTCGCGGGCGCGCGCAGCGCCGATCCCACGGCGCGCGTCGGCGGCCCCGAGGCTCTGGGCGGCCCCGAGGCGGTCATGCCCGGCGAGACGGTGCCGCTCACCCGGGCCTGCCTCGAGTACTCCGCGGCAAACGGCATCCAGCCGGACTTCATCAGCTACCACCTGTTCGGCAACCCGCCCGAGCAGGGCCGGCGAGCCAACCGTCAAGTCCTCGAGCAGCTCGACGCGACCGGCTTCCCGCCGCTGCCGATCATCGTCGGGAGCTGGAACCCGCTTGACGCGTGCTTCGAGCCCAACAACCAGCGCGACGATCCGAGCTGGCCGTCGCCGCCGTCGCCGTTCGGCTGCTGGCAGACCGACAACGAGATGGGCGCCGCCTACTCGCTCGCCTTCATGGCGCACCTCGCCGCGGGCGGGACCGGCTACCAGACGATGTTTCAACTTGACGACGCCGACTGGGGCGGGGGCGAGGAGTTCCCGCACGACTGGGGGCTCCGGACCAACAAGAACAAGCACGGCCTCCGGAAGGCGATCTACCACGCGCAGACGATCGTCGGGCGGATGCCGCGCTCGCTCGTGTCGGCGAGCTTGACGCACGCGAACGGCGCCGACGAGTACTTCCCGCACCTCTACGCGCTCGCGGGCGTCGAGGGCGAGCGGATGGGCGTGCTGCTGTGGAGCTACGTGACGAGCCCGGGACGGCAGGCCGTCGAGGTGCTGCGCGACATGGGCTACGGCCCCGCCGACTTCGCGCGCTGGGGCGGCCAGCCGCGCATCGCGCTGTTCCTCGCGAACGCCATCCCGGTGAGCGCCGTCACGCCCGTCCCCTCCGAGCAGGCCGACCTCGAGCGCCTGAAAGTCGTCTTTTACCGCCAGCGCGAGCTCGTCACCGAGCCGAGCCGGGTGACGTTCGCGATCGACGGCTTCCCGTCGACGGGCGGCTACCGCGTGACGCGCTGGCTCATCGACGCCACGCACAACAACACCTACGGCACGTACGTCACCTCCGGGCTCGCCGCGGCGATCGCGAGCGAGCGGCTGCAGCAGCTCGACACGCAGCTCGTCGCGAGCCTCGCGCAGCTCCCCGACGTCACCCTCGCGCCGTACGCGGTGATGCTGCTCGAGATCGAGCGGACCGCGGGGACGGGCGGCTGCTCGAGCCCGTCGATCTTTGGCCAGCCGCGGCTCTGCTGAGCAGGCTCAAGGCGCGCCCGGCGACGATCGGCTTACGCTCAACGGCACGGTCGCGGTGCCGGAGATCCCGCCGATCGACCCGGCCGCGAACGGCCTGCGCTTGGTGCTCACGACCGATGCCGGCGCCGTGCTCGCCGACTTGACGGCGCCCGCCGGGGTCGGCTGGCGGGTGAACCGCCCCGGCACGACGTGCACCTACCGCGATCCCTCGGCTTCGACCGGCATCGTCAACGCAAGGGTCCGAGCGGTGAAGCCGGCGGGCACCTGGCGCGTGCAGATCACGGCACGCGGCCTCGCGCTCGATGCCGCGCCGGCGGGGATGCCGCTGCGCGCGTCGGTTGCGCTCGGGGCGCCGAACGCGGCGCCGGGTCAGTGCGGGGTCACTGCGTTCACGGACTGCCGGACGCCGCGGAGCAGGGCGACGGTGCGGTGCCGGTGATTCGGGCGGTGCGGAGCGGCTTCGGACGGTGCCTAGACGTCGCGCGGCAGGAGCTCGGCGAGCAGCTTGCGTAGCGTCGGGTCGCCGCGCGTTGCGACAGCGTTGCGGACTTGCTCGGCGAGGCGCGCGTCGTAGAGGAAGTGGCCGAGTGCGCGCAGCGCGTCCCTTGCGTGGTGGAGTGGGCCGCGCGCCACGACGTCAAGCAGGTGGCCGAAGCCGCGGTCGCTCCGCAGGAGCGTGATCGCGGCAAACGCGGCTTGACGCGACAAAGGCGACGCGCGCTCGCTCCACGCGACGAGCGGCTCGAGCGCCGCCTCGAGCCGCGAGCCACCGAGCGCGAGCGCGATCGCGTCGGACTCCGCGTCGCTCCGCGCGCCGAGCGCCTCGGCCGCGGCAGGCACGGATTCGTCGGGCGCGAGCTGCAGGAGGCTCGCCCAGCACGCGCCGATCACCTCCGGCTGCGCGTCGCCGACCAGCACCTTGAAGCGAAGCAGCGGAACGGCGACCGCCGCTTCGAGCTCCACCGCCGCCTCGGCCGCACCGAGGCGCGCGCCCCACTCCGGATCCGCGAGCAGGGTCGCCACGTAGACGGCGGCGCCCCGGTGACGCGCGCGCGGACGAGCCCCGCAAGCGACTGCGCGCGCAGCTCGACCGCCGTGTCCTCCCGCCCGCCCCACACCGGCTCCGCCTGAACGTGGCGCATCCCCGCGAGGTACGCGTTCGGCTCGTCCTCACCCGTCGCGAGCAGGGCGCGCACGATCGCGGTCTTCGCGCGGCAGCCCGAGTCGCGCCGGATGGCGTCGGGGAGGAAGCGGTGGAACGCGGCTGCGAGGACGGCGGCAAAGCCGGCGCGCTCGTCGGCGGCGATCACGTCGGCGGCGGAGGCGACGACGAGGGAGCTCCTGTCTTCGAGGGCGGCGAGGAGCGCATGGCGTGCTTCGGCGTCCGTTCGGCCGCGCAGCGCGGAGACGGCGGCGACGCGCTCCTCGATGGAGGGGCGCGGGCGACGGCGGGTGCTGGGGTTGCGGCTGGGATCGCTCGGTTGCCCTGGGCCGTGCGAGCGGTCGTCGGGGGTCGGCATGCCGTGGCAGGGTGGCACCGGGAGCCGGTGGGAGGAAGAGGGCCCGGCGGCACATCGCAGGCACCGGCGAGTGCGAGGTCAGCTCGCGTTCGCGTGCTTGACGAGCCCCTGCACGATCATGTCGTAGGCCACCCGCTCGCCGTCCCAGTGCGGGAACGCGGTCGACGCGTCGATCGCGAGGCCCTCGCTCGCGTGGCGCTCGCGCAGGCGCTCAAACGCGTCGCCGGCAACGGCGTGGGTCGCGTGTCCGCCGCGGGCAGCGGCGCACCGTCGCCGCGCAGAAAGCGCAGCCCGCCGTCCGGCATGCGCTCGACGCGGTAGCCGTGCTCGTGAAGCACACGGTGGTGGCGCCGGCAGAGCGAGCACAGGTTCGCAAGCGTCGTCGCACCGCCTCGCGACCACGGGACGACGTGGTGCG
>FWPU01002655.1_pt1 | contig 48326 bp, 49 predicted proteins | sample 2228361 | NCBI WGS metagenome assembly FWPU01 (sample SAMEA103939777, study PRJEB20133) | metagenome
GTTCGTGGGATTCATATTATGGCGATTGAGTGGGAGGAGAAGGTCAGGGAGATCGCTGAGATGGCAGGACTCCTACCAAGACCTCAACCAACTTAAATATCATGCATAGAGAGTGGTGAGTTTGGAGTAAAAAAACTAAAAAATTGAAGCTCCGAACTCCAAACTAATTACTCCGAACTAAAAGGAGGGAGAAGATGGCAAAGAAGATTTTAATCGTTGATGATGATCCGGATTTGGTGGAAGCAGTGACCATGATCTTAGAATCTAAGAAATATGAAGTGGCGGCTGCTTACGGAGGTCTTGAGGGTCTTCAAAAAGCAAGGAATGAAAAACCAGACTTGATCGTCTTGGATGTGATGATGCCAGATAAGGATGGATATGCAGTCTGCAAAGATTTAAAGGCCGATCCTGAACTGCGTAAAATTCCAGTTCTCTTATTGACCGCAGTCATGTCGAAAATTGCAACAACCCGATACACTCAACAGATGGGGCTTGAGACCGAGGCGGATGATTATATCGATAAACCTGTAGAGCCCGAGGTTCTGGTTAAGAGGATCGAAACCCTCCTTTCCAAACAATAAACCGTAAAGCACTTAGGGCAGAGAGCAGGGAGGATAATAACCCAATTCACGATTCGCTATGCTCTCCGCTCTTTGCCGAGGGAATTATGCCTGACCAGGTGCAAATTCTTGTGATCGATGACGAACAGATTATGAGGGATGGGTGTACCCGAATCCTTTCAAGAGAGGGCTGGAAAGTCATTACGGCCGAGAATGGAAAAAAGGGGTTAGATGAAATTCAGGCCCAACCCGAAGGGTTGGATGTGATTTTGCTTGACTTAATGATGCCCGGAATGAGCGGGATGGAGGTCTTGGATAAGATTCAAACGATCAATCCAAATCTGCTTGTTATCGTCATTACAGGCTATGCCACCGTCGAATCTGCGGTCGAGGCGATGAAGAAAGGGGCTTATGATTTTATCCCAAAGCCCTTCACCCCAGACCAACTTCGAATTGTGGTCAAGAGAGCCTTAGAGAAGAGGGCCCTTCAAAAAGAAGCCGAATTTCTTAGAAGAGAGCGAGAAAAGTCGCTCCGCGATATCGCCACAGAGAAATCGAAGATCAAAACGATCATCAATTGCATGGGGGATGGAGTCTTGGTCTGCGATCGAGATAGCTGTATTGTACTATCCAACCCAGCGGCCAGCCGAATGCTTAAGATTGCTGAGAGTTCCCTCTTGGGAAATTTCCTCTCCCAATGCAATCTGCCAGTAGAATTAGCCAGGACCATTGAGGAAAGCCTTCAAGTCAAGGACGGAGGGTATACCTCGGTGTCTCAGGAATTGAGCATTGGCGAATCAGGAGAAATTTTCTTGAGATCACACACCGCCCCAGTTCGGAACCACTTGGGGGAGGTGATAGGGTCGGTCACGGTCCTCCAGGACATCAGCCACCTGAAAGAACTCGACCGGATGAAATCGGAGTTCATCGCCATGGTTGCCCATGAACTTCGAGCCCCCATTGCCGCCGTGGAACAACAGTTAAATGTCATCCTCAACAAGATGGCAGGGGAGGTAACAGAAAAACAGCAACAACTTCTCTCCCGTGCTAAAGAAAGAACCCAGGGGCTACTGACCCTGATTAAAGATCTTCTGGACCTCTCCAAGATCGAAGCAGGGATGATGGTTCAATACAAAGAGCCTCTCAACCTTCAGGAGGTCATCCAGAAAGTCGTGGAGTTGATGAGGTCTGAAGCCGAAGCAAAAAAAATCGACCTTCAATTCACCTCCCCCTCTGAACCCGCCTGGATCCATGCTGACCGGAATAGCATGGATGGTATTTTTACCAATCTCATCTCCAATGCGATTAAATATACACCCGAGGGGGGAAAGATTCGTATCGTCCTTGGGGAGGAAAACGGGTATGTAAAAGTGATGGTTTCGGATACCGGAATCGGAATCAAAAAAGAAGACCTTCCCCGAATTTTTGACAAATTTTACAGGGTCAAAACTGCAGAAACCCGCCAAATCATTGGAACAGGTCTCGGTTTGACTATCGTCAAAAGCATTGTCGATGCCCATCTGGGCTCAATCTCCGTGGAAAGCGAAGTCGGAAAAGGAACGACCTTTACTGTCTTGCTCCCAAAGGGGTGTTCGGTCAACTGAACCCGGCCCCTTCCCTTTCCCTCACACGGATTCCATCACCTTAGCCTTAACCGGAGTCAAAGGGAGTGTGAAAAATTTTTTAGTTCGGTTTGCCTGGAGAATCTAAAAATTTCGGATTTGTCGGTCGATGGAGAGTTCAAAAAGCGTTTCATTATAAAATAAGCGGACAGAGGTCGGTTTGATCTCCACCACCTTCACCCCTTCAATGAAAGACCCCTCCGTGGCCCTCAATCCATTGATGATGGCGAAGCGCATGGAAGGGTCTTCATACCAGACGATCGCTGATATCTTTAATGAGGAAGGGGTTATGGGAGACCCAGTGACTTGGGTTTGAGGGTCTTTCTCTGGCACACTTTTAGGAATAACCTCCTGCTTTTCAGGGAAAACCGTCGGTCTTTCCTTTTTCTCCTCAAAAGTAGGAGGAGGCTTGCTTTCGTTAAGAACCTTATCCCCTTCGGAAACCTTTCTTTGGGAAGGAACTTCTGTTTTGGTTGGGGCTTGGCTCATCTCCTTTCTGGTTTCTTGGAAAGGTTCACGATAAACAGAAGCAGGGGCCATGGAGCGACCCATGATAGTAGTATCCCCCTTCTGAGGAGCCGACGATTTTAGAGGGAAGTCGGATTCCTCAGGAGGAGGAATCACCTTCTGACTTGGAGCTCTAGAAATCATAGGGGAAGAAGTGGGTGATTTCTTCATAAGGGTGATCGAGGTGAAATAAGTAATCGCTCCTGTTCCGATAGCCGTGAATAAGATAATCGCCCCATAACGAAGAAGTTTATTCTCGGGTCGGGGTAAATCAGGCCTTAGAATATCGACCGCGATATTGGCGCTCGCCTGTCGACGGAGAGATCTTTCTCGATCCAGTTTCTTCAATGCCTCAAGGATAACGCTCATCTCTTCCCTCTCAGGAGTTTGGGTGCCCCAAACCGGTCAATCGATTGGTAAAGAGCCATTAGGGTCTGACCCCCGACGATTCCATCCTGCTCGATTCCTCTTAACGACTGAAATCGTTTAACGGCTAAAAGGGTATTGTTGTCAAAAATGCCTGTCAAAGGCCTATTGTAAACCCCTGCCTCTTTCAGAAGGTCCTGAAGCCATTGGATATGCTCTCCCTTCGATTCTACAGAGATTTTGGGTAAGAGGTTCAAAAAATCCCTCCAGAGAAGGAACCCCTGTCCAGACCAGTATCTTTCAATCTCGGCAAAGGGGAAAGACTTCCTTCCTCCAAGGGATGGGTCAATCAGAACCTGATCCTCCTCCATACCCACCAGTGAAATGAAACGTTTCCCAGAAGTGCCTGGAAACACCAATTCAAGCACCGCAGGATAATTAAGTCGAAACAGCGTTCCTAAGTTCCCAGAAAACCGATAAAGACGAAGATCTCTTTCCAGGACCGCACGCTCCAATTTATTAAGATCTTTAATAGGATGGTCTTCAGGGAAGGGCGCAACTTTCCAGAGGCTGGCAATAGTATTGAAGGCTGTTCGTGCACTGTCTGATTCCGGAATTTGGCTAAGTTCAATCGCCAGAAGTGAAGAAACTTCTTTCTGGCTTGGGATAGAATTTTTTTCTTTCTGCTCTTCAATCGCCTCTACCTGTTTGGACAGGCTAAATGGAGCGATCAGGTCTTCCCAATTAAAGTAGATCACCCCTGCGAAAAAGATCACAAGAATCAGAGCGGATAGGATTAAAATAAGACGTCTCCTCCTTCCATAAGGAACTCTATTTTCCCTCATCTCTTTCATCCCAATGCCTGTAATCTTAGCGTTTATCTTAACAGTGTCTCTTGAATATCCAGTTAAAAGCGCCCGATCGCATGCCACGTTAATAAGTCTTGGAAGCCCGTGGGAATATTTATAGATTCGCTTCAGTGCCCCTTTGGAAAAGACCTCCTCTCCCCTTCCCCCTGCCACTTCAAGACGATGATGGATGTAATGAACGGTGTCGGTAAAGTCCATGGGTTTTAGGTGGTATCGAACCGTGATGCGTTGGCTGAGTTGTCGCATCTCACGCTTCTCGAGAATCCGCAACAACTCAGATTGTCCCGACAGGACAATTTGAATAAGTTTTTCTCGGTCGGTCTCCAAATTTGAGATCAACCGAATCTGTTCGAGAACGGATGTCTCCAGGTCTTGCGCCTCATCAATCACGAGAACAACGGTGCGGCCTTCTGCATTCTGTTGGAGAAGAAACTGATTAAGAGATTCCAGGGGATCTCCTTCATCTGAAATACCAAACTCCCGATTGATATTCTGGAGAAGTCCAGCGGGTGAAAGAGAAGGATTAAGGATCAAAGCGGTTCGGTAGTGATCGGGCTCAAGCTGACTGAGAAGGGCTCGTAGAACGGTTGTCTTCCCCGACCCAACCTCTCCAGTCAGGGCAATGAATCCCACCCGATGGTTAATCCCGTAAAGAAGGTGAGCAAAGGCTTCTTTATGGTTTTTGCTCAGGAAAACAAAGCGAGGGTCAGGCGTCAAGTTAAAAGGTTTTTCTCGGAATCCATAGAAGTCAAGATACATTGAAGAATCCCTTTAATGCTTTCCCCTTACCAAGTTTGAAAGAAAATTTGGAAAAAACTGAATTTGTTTTCGTGGGTCTGTTCAAATCCTTGCCCTGTTTCATGAAAAATAACCAAGGATAACATAGCAGACTCTTTGACGAATGTAAATAAATTCTCTAAAGAAAGTCTGCAGGATTAAATTTCATTTCTTTTTGGGAGGAAGATTCTCCTGACCGGCCACCCTTAGATTCGGGACAATCATCATGGTCGCTGTTCCATGGGCAATCAGGTTTCCCTTCTCATCATAAATCGTCGCATCCCCTAAAGCCAGCGTTTTCCCTATCTTGATGCAACGGCCTTTCGCCACAAGTCTTCCCTTTTGAACCGGGGCGAGATAATTGACCTTGATCTCTACTGTAGTGAGACCCATTTCGTCCCTCACCTGAGGAAAGACTGCCCAAAAGGCAGTGGCATCCATGACCGAAGCGATCACTCCCCCATGGACATAACCAAAGGGCTGAAGATGCTTCTCTCCCAACTCAACTTCCAAAACAGAGGAACCCCATTGAAGGTCTTTGATCTTCATGGAGAGAAGCGAAAAATAAGGACTTTGGTTCACCGCATGCGAAATGACCTGAATATATTCTGGATTCAACTGAGACTCAGACATTGGACTTTCTCCTTTTCGGGTGTATCAGAAAATTCTATTTTATTCAGAAGACAATTTTCCATGATATAAAAGACCTGTATTCTAAATCTTTGCCTGCCTTTAGACTGTTCTGAGTGCATCTACAATGACCATTCTCGATGCCCGGATCGCTGGAAGTAAACCCCCCACAAACCCCATGATCAGCGAAAAGGCGAGGCTCATATAAAGAATATCGAAGTCCAGAGAGAAGCTAAATGCGAGTTCTGAAAAGGTCTGGAAATTCATCGTAGAGATGGTCACCAGTTGCATGAAGGAGGCGAAGAAAAGTCCTGCCATCCCCCCCAAAAGACCAAGAAACAATGACTCCAGAAGAAAGGCGATCAAAATATCTCTCCTTTTAAATCCAAGGGCACGAAGCGTTCCAATTTCAGCGGTCCGGTTGGCAACCGCTGAATACATGGTAATCATGGCCCCGATAATTGCCCCGATTGAAAAAATAAGAGTAAGGGAGATTCCTAAGATTCTAAGAAATTTTGCCATGATTTCTGACTGGTCTGCATAATAGCTTGTTTCTCGCTTGATCTGTAAAGGCAGACGTGGGTCTTCCTCCAGACGGGATCGAACCTTCTCGAAGGTCGAGGAATCTTGCAACTTAAAAATAACCGAGGAGTATCCATTTCTCCGAAAGGCCTGCATGAATTGATCGGCATCCCCCCAGATTTCAGAACTAAAGCCTGTGTTTCCGGCATCAAAAACCCCCACGATCCTCCACTCACGCATTCCACAGCAGAGGGTTTCATTGAGCCCGATATTTTTAAACCTCTGGACGATGTTTTTTCCCACGATGACCTCCAGTGAGCCCATCCGCGGAAGTCTTCCCTCCACCAGCCTCACCTGGGGTCGCAAGGAAATCGAATTTTCATCGATGCCACGCAAAACCACATTGGAGGGTTTATCGCTTCCCTTCTTGGTCAGCGCCACCAAGATCACCACTTCCTTTGCAACAAGTCTCTGCCCTTTGGGACCGATGGCAATTTCGGGAAAGGCTTCAAGAAGTGAGGCTTGCTCTCGGCTCACCCCGCTGATCACTTCAGAACTCGAACCCTTTCTGAGAAAGACTACATTTTCAAAAGAGCCTGTCTCCACCAGGGTCTTCTCCAGCCCTTCCGCAAGCATCAAGATGGCCGCAAAGACAAAAACGACTAAGGCCATTCCAGAGACCGTAAGGAGGGTGGTAAGCCTCCTGGTCCAAAGGTTACGCAAGTTATATGAAATGGGAATGGCCATCAGCCCATCCTCCTCAGACCTTCTGCAATCCGAATCTTGACCGCCCTTCGCGTGGGGATGATGGCTGAAACAAAGGCAATGGCTAATGAGGCCACCAAATCGAGCAGAAGGGTCTCTCTCCCTATGTGAAAAACAGGAAAGTAAGTTCCAAGCTCACTGCTGATGACCTTTGTCCCTGGAAAGGTGGCTGCCATCCCCAACAGACAACCGATCATCGCAATCACCAAGGACTCTCCGAAAATCAGGGCAGTAATCTCTCTCCCTCCAAACCCAAGGGTCTTCAGAATGGCATACTCTCCAATCCTCTCTCGAGTGGTCATGGCCATGGTATTGGCGACGACGGCCATGATGATAAAAATAACCACCAAGGAGACAATCTGAATTGCCATCACGATCGCCCCGCTCATGGCCACAAACCCTTGCTGAAAGGCCTTCTCCGTTTCCGTAAGCGTCTCTGCCAGAGAATTCTTAAAGAGCTGGTCAATGGCCACAGCTACCTCTCCTGCCAGTTCCGGTCGGGCGATGCCAATCATATAGTAACCCACCTGATCCGCCCAACTGGGAAGAACCTTTTTCTGAATCTCGTTGAGGTAATTCCAGTGAAAGAAGAACTGACTTTCATCCGTATCCCTATCCCTTCCCCGATAGATGGCCCGCACCACAAAATCCCAATTCCCTAAAAAGATGGTCCCTTTGAGGGTGACCAAATCGCCTACCTTCCAGCCAAACCTGTCTGCGAGTTTCTTCCCGATCACACATCCCTTCTGATCTTTTAAAAAGGACTCCTTCTCGTTTGAAGGGATTAGAAATTCAGGATAAAGTTCAAGAAAGCTCTTGGCCTCCACCGCATAGTTTGCAAAGAAGTTCTTCTCTTCGCCGTATACCCCACCAAACCAGGTCCCATAGGAGACCGTCTTGACGCCACGGACCTGTTGGATCTTATCTTTATAGAACTGTGGAAGCGGAAAAATGATGGAGACCGCATTTCGGGTGACGAGCCGTGTGGCCGAGGAGGCCTCCACCCCTGCATACCAGGCACTGATCAAGGTGCGAAGGAGGCCAAAGGCAAGGATGGCGATGGTAATCCCGAGGAGGGTAAGAGAGGACCGGAGTCTATTTCGAAAGGCATTTCTAAAGAGGATTTTGAGGATGAGCATTGTTTAAAAAACCCTTTTCCAGATGTCTAAGCACCCGAGCCCTTCGTGCTGCACGTGGATCATGGGTAACCATGATGATGGTTTTGTGAAGTTCGGTGTTGAGCCTCTCGATGAGGTCCAGAATCTCCTCCGCAGAGACCCGATCCAGGTCGCCAGTGGGTTCATCTGCAACAAGAAGGGTTGGGTCTGTCACAATCGCACGTGCAATGGCCACCCGTTGTTGTTCTCCTCCTGAAAGTTCTTTGGGATAATGGTCCATTCGGTGGGAAAGGTTCACAAGCCTGAGGGTCATCTCTACATGTTCTTTCCGCTCTTTCTTAGAAAGCCCTGTGAGATGGAGTGGAAGTTCTACATTCTCAAATGCGGTCAGCACGGGAATCAAATTGTAAAATTGGAAAATGAACCCAACATTCGTTGCACGCCACTGGGCAAGCTCCGTCTCGGAAAGCAAGGTGATATCCACTCCCCCTACACGGATGGTTCCACTGTCTGCCCTATCAATCCCTGCAATCAGGTTGAGAAGGGTCGTCTTCCCAGACCCGGAAGGACCCATCAGGACTAAAAACTCCGTCTCTTTGATATCAAACGTGATGTCGTGAAGGACAGGAACAATTTGAGTCCCACGACGGTAGGACTTGTTCACCTTTCTTATCTCAACAATGCTTGGCCTCTCTTGGTTCATCGCGAAAGGGATTCCTAAAAGAAGGATTTTCTTACTTTTCGATTATCTTGATTCGGGATCCATTTCTTAATCGTTTGGGGGGGTTCTTCACCACCCGGTCTCCTGGTTTTAAACCTTTCAGGACCTCGACCATCCCCCCCAACTCCCTTCCAATCTCAATGGGGGTCTCAACCACCCGGTCTCCTTGAATCAGAAACACAGAAGGATGACTATGAGGGAGAAGCGCGGAGGGGTTCACCGCAATGGAGGGCTTCTGTTCTTCGGGTTTTAACGGCCTGGAGAGAAAGGCTACCTTCGCCCTCATCTCTGGAAGGATTCGACGGTCTTTCTCAAGAAAGCGGACCTTCACCATTACGGTGGCTTTGCTCCGATCAATCGTAGGGACGATCGCATGAACCACGCCTGGGAATCGGGACTCTGGGATCGCATCGAGTTGAATCTCACAGGGCTGTCCGATCTTCACCAGGCCGAGGTTTGTCTCTGAAACATCGACCTCAACCTGTAAGGAGTTCATGTCTGCAATGGTCACCACTGCTGCTTTGGCATTGGCAGCCGCTCCCAATGGGGTGATGATGTCTCCAATATCCGCATTTTTGGTTAACACCACTCCATCGAAGGGAACTCGAATCAGGGTGTATTCCAAAGCCACTTCGGCCCCTTTCAGGGCTGCAGAACTGGCACGGAGCGCTGCTTCGGCTGAGGCTACAGAGGCCTGGGCTTTGAGATAACGGGCTTCTGAAGTTTCATACTCAGCCCTTGCGATCGATCCACGAATCACCAACTGTCTATTCCGATTAAAAATACGGGTCGCCTCCTCCAGTTCGGCCTTGGCCGCCTCTAAGTTTGCCTGGGCTGCCTTTAGATTGGCTTCTGCCTGATCCCGAGCAGCAAGGACATCCTCATTCTCAAGACGAGCAATAATCTGACCCTCCTTGACCCGGCTTCCCTCCTCCACCATAAGGGCCACTAAACGGCCAGTCACTTTTGAGGCGATTGCCGCCTTCCTCTGGGCAACCACATAACCGCTTGCGTTTAACAAAGAAACAATCTGGGAGGGATAAACCTGGGAGACCGTGACGACCTCGACAGAAATCGCAGGGGTAATCATCCCCTCACGGTAGAGGAACCCAAAAATAATGAGAAGAAGGAGAAGTCCAATGAGATAGAGGGACCTTCTACGCTTCCGGGGTCGAAAGGCTTTCACCGTCTTATCAATCTTCAATCTTGAAAGGTCTTCATCGCCCATGATCAATGGGTTTCCCTTCTATTGGATACAATTGTCCTTTATGATTCTTAATTTGTCAAACCTCTGAAGAAGGAAGGGAGTATTTTATGAAATCAGATTCAGGAGGTCGAGATGGTCTTCAATAAAGGCGTTGCCTGGGATTTCTCTATTTTTATAGATCACAAATTTAACCCCGGAGGACTTGGCGGTCTCTTGGTCGACCTGAGAGTCTCCTACAAACAGGACTTCCTCTTTATTCAAATGAAAGGCCTGAATGATTTTTTCAATCGATTCGGGATGAGGTTTAGGGTTTTTTACATCGAGAGCAGTCACCACCATCTCAAAATAGGGCCAGAGGTTAAAATACTCCATGATGTACTTCATCGAAGTCGTTCGATTGGTATTAATGGCCCTGACCAACCCAACCTCCTTCAGTCGCTCTAAGGTCTCCAGCAGATGGGGTTCCATCTTTAAATAACCAATATAATTTCTCAGATCGACCTGTTTCAGCAACTCCAAAGCCTTCTCCTTTGGAGTATATTCTTCTCCAAAGAGTAACTCCATCGATTCAAAGACTGTATGGCTATGGACATACTCAAACTCCTCCTTTCTTAGGGGAGGCCTTCCGACCAGGGTGCAAAGATCATTATACAATCTTGTGTTTGCCTCTATCGAATCAAACATCACCCCATCACAATCGTAGATCACACCTTTTATCTTCCAACTCATTTCTCAACTCCCTCCAGGAGATATAGGCCTTAAAGAATAACCGGTTGCCCCCCTAACATTACCACCCCTTCCCTCATCTCCCCATTGAAGTCATGAAAGACCTTAGCTTCCCTTCTCTCTGGATTAAGGAGAGACAATCATCGCTTTGCTCGATTCCTAACACGACCTCCCTGAGATAGTTTAAAAGCATTCCTATCCACCATTGGTTGACCACCCGGTGGCCAACGATCAGGATTCCCTGGCCTGGGGGTGGGATAAGAGAGAACTCAAATTTTTTTAAAGGCCATCTCGGTAGCCTCAATGGTTTTATCCAGATCTTTTTGAGAGTGAGCCAGGGAAATGAACCAGGCTTCAAACTGGGAGGAAGGAAGATAGATCCCCTGGTTGAGCATCTCTATAAAAAACTTTGCAAATCGTTTGGTATCACTCATCTTTGCAGTTGCATAGTCCTTCACAGGACCTTTTGTAAAGAAGAGGGTCATCATCCCCGTAGCTCGATTGAGGCTGACAGGAATCCCGTTGTCCTCCGCGACCTCAAGGATTCTTTCCGCCAGATAGGATGTCTTCTTATCCAAATCCTGGTAGACCTTTTTTGATTTCAACAGTTGGAGCGTCTCTATCCCTGCGCTCATGGCCAATGGGTTTCCAGAAAGGGTTCCGGCTTGATAAACCCCTCCCAGGGGTGCGACCTTAGACATCACCATCTCTTTTCCACCATAGACCCCCACAGGAAGCCCTCCACCAATGATTTTGCCGAGGCAGGTGAGATCGGCCGAAATCCCATAAAGTTCTTGGACGCCTCCAAAGGCCACCCGAAATCCGGTGATCACCTCATCAAAGATAAGAAGAATCTTCGCCTCATCACAGATCTTCCTTAGGCCTTCCAAGAACCCTTCTTCAGGAAGAACCACACCCATATTCCCGGCAATGGGTTCGATAAGGATGCAGGCAATCTGTTCGGGATATTGATGAACCAGATTTCTCACGCTCGTTAGATCATTGAAGGGTGCGATGAGAGTATGTCTTGCCAGATCTTCAGGAATGCCAAGACTGTCCGGAATCCCCAAAGTGGTGGCACCGGAGCCTGCCTTCACCAGAAGGCTATCTCCATGTCCATGATAGCAGCCCTCAAATTTAATGATCTTATCCCTTCCCGTGTATCCCCTTGCTACACGAATGGCGCTCATCACGGCTTCCGTTCCCGAATTGACCATTCTCAGCAATTCTATGGAAGGAAAGGCCCTCTTTACTCTGGCAGCGAGTTCCACCTCCAAGGGAGTTGGAGCACCAAAACTGGTCCCTTTGAGAGCGGCTTTTTTTAGAGTAGACACCACCCTTGGGTGAGCATGTCCCAAGATCATGGGTCCCCAGGAGCCCACATAATCGATATACTCATTTCCATCCACATCCCAAACCTTTGACCCCTTCGCTCTTTCTATAAAGAGGGGGGGGATCCCTATGGCTTTAAAGGCTCTGACAGGACTGTTGACCCCTCCGGGCATCATTCCCAAGGCCTTTCGATAAAGGTCAATTGACTTCTTCCTATTCATCGGTCATCCCTCCGAGGATTCTTCTGCGATAACATAATTGGTCAGGGTTCCTATCCCTTCAATCTCAACATCGACCCTGTCCCCGATCAACATAGGGCCAATGCCAGAGGGGGTTCCGGTGGCAATCACATCCCCCGGTAAAAGCGTCATGATATGGGAGATATAACTCACCAGTTGAAGAGGGCCAAATAGGAGATTTTTTGTATTGGAATGTTGTCGCCTTTCGCCATTGAGATAGGTGGAGATCTCTAAATGGTGAGGATCCAGGTCAGTCACGATCCAAGGACCAATGGGGGCAAAGGTATCAAAACTCTTTGAGGTCGTCCATTGACCATTCTTAGGTTGGAGGTCCCTTGCAGTGACATCGTTAAAGCAAGTATACCCGAGGACATACTCTTTGGCCTTTCCAAGGGGCACAGCCTTTGCTTTTTTCTTAATCACCACAGCCAACTCCGCCTCATAGTCCACCCTTTTGGACATCTTTGGATAGACAATAGCATCTCCATGCCCAACCACAGAGGTTGAGGGTTTGAGGAAAAGAATGGGCGCCTCAGGGAGGTCCATCTTTACCTCTTCCGCATGCTCTCGATAGTTAAGGCCCAAAGCAACAATTTTTGATGGGAGACAGGGGGGAAGGAGTTTCAATTCTCCAATCGGCCTTGCCCGGGAGGTTAGATGGAAATGTGAAAAGGGATCTCCTTCCATCTCACGAATCATCCCCTCTTCTACCAAACCCCACTTGACCAACACTCCATCCTGATATCGAAGAATCTTCATTTCGCCTCCCTATTCTTCAGCCCCAACACATCCTGCATATCATAGAGGCCATTGGGTTGACGCACCACCCAGAGCGCCGCCCTCACTGCTCCACGGGCAAAATTATCACGGCTGTGTGCCCGGTGGGTGATCTCCAACCGTTCACCAATCCCTCCAAAAAGAACGGTGTGTTCTCCCACAATGTCCCCTGCCCGGATCACCTGCACTCCAATCTCCTCTCGAGTTCTTTCTCCAATTACCCCTCTTCTACCGTAAACCCCTACCTGGGTGAAATCGCGACCAGTGGCTTGGGCAATCAGTTCCCCTAACCTTACAGCGGTTCCACTCGGAGAATCCTTTTTTTGATGGTGGTGGGCTTCAAGAATCTCTACATCGTAGTCCGGGCCGAGGGTTTGTGCAACTTCTTGCACCATTCGAAACATCACATTGACCCCTACGCTCATATTAGGGGAATAGACACAGCGAACAGTTTTCGATAGCTCCCTGAGCCTCTCCATCTGTTCCGGACTAAGACCAGTGGTCCCTATCACAATCGCCTTCCCTGTCTCTTTGGCAAACTCAAGACTCTCCAACGACGCCTTTGGATTGGTAAAATTGATGATCACATCCCCCTCTCCTTGCTTGAGGGCCCCTTCCAGGAAGATCCCTAAGGTCCCAAGGCCAACGATTTCACCAATATCCTTTCCAAGAGAGGGGTGGTCCGGTCTTTCAACGGCCTGATGGAGTTCTATCCCAGGAGTCTCTTGGATAACATGGATGATTCGACTTCCCATTCTACCTGCTGCACCGACGACAATGGCTTTAACTATCTCTTTCATTCATACCCCTCCTCCCACATTTCTGCTTCATAGATAATGTGAACCTCTCCCTCTAAGAAGACTTTCTTCACTTCTCCTTCCTCTATCTCATAATAAATGGTCAATACCTCCCCTCCGCTCGTCTTGATGGAGACCGGAGATTGGACCCATCCTTTAAAAGCAGAAACCAAGGCAGAAGCAACCGCCCCGGTCCCACAAGCAAGGGTTTCATCCTCCACCCCTCGTTCATAGGTTCGAAGGGATAGCTGTGAACCATTTTCTAAACGAACAAAATTGACATTGGTTCCATGGGGCGCAAAAAGTGGGTGATATCGAATCATCCTCCCCAATCTCACCACATCGACTCTCTCAATATCTTGGGTAAAAAGGACCGTGTGGGGAACCCCTGTGTTGATATGCGAAAAGGTAAGCTCGTTTCCTTCGATGGGAATGGTTCCATCCAGTTTTAAACTGTGAGGTTTGGTCAGTTCCAGTTTAACTCTCTTTCCATTTACCTCAGCCAAAAGAATTCCAGCCTGGGTTTCAAAGGTGAGGTGGGAACTTGAAATTCCTTTGATCGAGGCAAACCTTGCTGCACAACGGCCTCCATTTCCACACATCTCTGCCTCACTTCCATCAGAGTTGAAAAACCGCCATTTGAAGTCGGCCTTATCCGAATCTTCGATAAGGATCAGTCCATCTGCTCCCACCGAGACTCTTCTCTGACAGACCTTCCTGACAAACTCTTTGAGATGATCTTCTTTTAAGAATGGATTTCGATGATCGATGAGGATGAAGTCATTTCCACTTCCACTCATCTTTATAAAGGGGATCTTCATGATGCCTCCGACTTAAAGCAAATTTAAATCCCAGATGCCCAAACCTCTTTTTTGAATCTAATTTTAACACAATTTTAAAGTATTCCCTTCATTTGACATTTAAACTCTGAATCTGGGATTGATCTTGAAGAAACTCTGGGATCTCTTCTCCCCGGATGAGGTCCTCATAACTTTCCCTCTGTCGAATCACAAACATCTCCTCATCCCTGACCAGGACTTCAGCCACCTTTGGCCTGGAGTTGTAGTTGGTCGACATGGAGAATCCGTAAGCCCCTGCGCTCATCACCGCCATTAGCTCCCCTGGATGGGTTCTGGGAATTTTTCGGCCTTTGGCTAAAAAATCGGTGGATTCACAGATCGGCCCCACCACATCAGCCACTATCTCTTCCTCCCCGGGTTTCTGGGTCACCGGAAGAATTTGGTGATAGGAACCATAGTAGCTTGGACGAACCAAGTCGTTCATCCCCGCATCAATGATGACAAACTTCTTCTCTTCATTTTCTTTGGTATAGAGAACTCGGGTAACCAATATTCCTGCATTTCCCACAATCACCCGACCTGGCTCCAAGATGAGGGTGCATCCGAACCCCCTGATCTCCTCGAGGATATTTTGTGCATATTCCACAGGGTGAGGAGGTTCTTCATCCTCATAGGTAATCCCAAGACCTCCTCCAAGATCAAGATACTGGATATCCATCCCCTCCCTTCTCAACCTTTCCACCAACTGCTTCAATTTTCGCAATGCATCAATGACAGGTTCAACCTCCACTAACTGAGATCCAATGTGACAGTCAATTCCAACCCCCTCCAAAGTAGGCAATTGAGAGACAAGACGATAGGCCGCCTCTGCCTGAAGAATATCGATCCCGAATTTATTCTGTTTCAACCCTGTAGAGATATAAGGATGGGTCTTTGGATCAATATCGGGATTAACGCGTACGGCCACAGGAGCCTTCTTTCCCAATCGACCTGCCAATTCGTTGATCTTTTGAATTTCTTGGAAGGATTCTACGTTGAACATGAGAATTCCTATCTCCAGGGCATATTCTATTTCTCCTTCACTCTTTCCCACCCCAGAAAACACAATCTTCTTTGGGTCTGCTCCACTCTTCAAGGCCCTGTAAAGTTCTCCTCCTGAAACCACATCCACCCCTCCTCCCAACTTAACAAAGAGACGAAGAAGGGCCAGATTGGAATTCGCCTTCGCAGAATAGCATACAAGATGGGGAATCCCCTTGAAGGCTTCATCAAAAACCGTAAAATGCCTGACCAAGGTATGATAACTATATAAATAGAATGGGGTCCCCACTTTTTCGGCAATTTTCCTTACGGGAATCCCTTCACAGTAAAGTTCTTGATTCTTATATTCGAAAAAATGCATCTTTCCTCCTATACCAATATGGGCAATTTCCTATGACGGAGTGTTACCCTTCCATGAAAAGGATGATTAGGTCAGGGCCATAGTAAAGACGTCTGTTTGCCCGCCCGCCCCAGGCAGGGGCAAAGCGGATAGGTAAAGTAAATACTTTTAGACCAATGACTTAACCCATGCACAAAACTGGTATCCTGGCCATAACCTTAACCCAGAAACTTTATTTTCTTTGAAATTTAGTAAATATATTTCATCCTCACCTCTTCGGAGCGAGGGCTTTCGTTCCTCCGAATGGAGTTATCCACCGCTGTGACGGCGTACTCATATTCCTGATTCAAGACGACTTCCAAATCGAGATAGGTCTCCTTTGTCAGAGGGACCTGATTCAATCTTCTAAATTCCTTCTCCCCAGGGTTACGGCGATAGATATAATATCCCAGGAGATCAGGCTCTCTATTCCTTTTCCAGTTCAACTCAATTCCCTTCTCAAGAGGGATGCCTACAAGCCCAGAAGGAGAGGCTGGAGCAATAAGGTCTGTTGGCGTGACAGGAATTCCCAGAGACCCCTTCCCCTCGACATCAGTCTTAACCACTCTTTTTACAGCCCTGACTGAATAGATATACCTTTTTTCATTCTCGACATTGAGGTCGGTATATTGGGTCACCCCCAAAGGTTCCCTGTTTAAGGGGGAGATGGGAAATTCCTCCCCTTCTTCTCTCCGGTAAACATTATAACCCGTTGCCCCTTCCAGAGGCTCCCAATAGAGGTCAACTCTTCTATCTCCCCTTTCCCCTCGAACCATCCTGGGGGAGTGGGGTGGAAAATCCCAGTAGACCCATACCGGATTCGAAGGCGCACTGGAGTGTCCTCTCCAGTTGATGGAGATCACTTGATAGACATAGACCTTTCTCGGCTCATGGTCCTCAAAGATGAGCCTTATCTGTTTGGGTCTCTCCCCTTCTTTGGGTAACTTCATCTCGTATATGACTTTGGGCTTTTCCCCACACCCCTTGCATTCTCCTGCGATGAGAAGACCTTCTGATCTTAAGATCTGGAATCCTGTGAGATCCGTAAGGGGTGACCGATCTGTGTTTTCCTTTGGAGGACTCCAGGTTAACAGGAGGCGCCCTTCCCTCGGCAGTGCCTCGAGATTAACAATTCTCTTGGGAACAATCGTTTCCCATGGAACAGGAGGACCCTTCTTGGCACAGGCCCCTAACAATATGAATAAGGATAATATGAGAATGAGACGTTCTCTCCAATGATTCATTTTCTCTGTCCAAAGATGGCTGTCCCCACTCGGATATAGGTGGCTCCCTCTTCAATAGCCACCTCAAAATCATTCGACATTCCCATTGAGAGCTCCTTGATCAAAATGCCTTCTTTCTCTATCCTCTTCTTCAACTCTCTTAAGTGAATGAAATAGGGTCGGCTCATCTCCGGAGAATCAAAATAGGGGGGCATGGTCATCAGTCCTTCTAAGGAAAGATGGTTAAGGAGCATCATGTCTTTAGCAAGGCTTAAGGCCTTCCCTTCCTCTACTCCAAACTTCGTCGTTTCACCAGAAAGGTTGACTTCGATCATGACCTTCACTCTTCGGCCTTCTCGCTCAGCCCTCCGATTCAGTTCTTGAGCAAGGGGGAGGCTATCAATAGAGTGGACCACATCAAAAAGCCTCACCGCCACTTTTACCTTATTGGATTGAAGATGCCCAATGAAATGCCATGCGACCCTATGACCAATCTCTTCAATCTTCTTCTGGGCCTCCTGGACATAATTTTCTCCCAGGATGTTAACCCCTGCCTCAATCGCCTCTTTAATCCTATCCACCCCTACTGTCTTGGAGACAGCGACCAGTTTGATCTCTTTGGGATTCCTTCCAGCCCTCTGAGCGGCTTTCTCGATTTTATCCATTACCCTTAAAAGATTCTCTTTAATGGTGGCCATTCTTCTATTCTAAAACCTGCATTCCCTCTTTCGAAATCGTTAAGGCTCCCAAACGAATCAACATCTGGATTAACTCACAAAGGGGAAGCCCCACGACATTGGTATAGGACCCATGGATCGACTCAATCATAAATGATCCAATCCCTTGAATGCCATATCCTCCTGCCTTATCGAAAGGCTCCCCGGTTTGAATATACCAATCCATCTCAACCGCACTGAGTCTTTTTACCCTTACCGTGGTTTCGACAACCTCGCAATCCCCTCTCCCTTTCCCTCTATGTTGGACGGAGATCCCTGTTATAACCCGATGCTCCTTCCCGCTCAAGAGCCGAAGCATTTCGATGGCTTCTTCACGGTCCTTTGGTTTACCTAAAATTGATTTATTGATCAAAACAATAGTATCTGCTCCAATTACCCAATAACCGGGAAAACGCTCCCCTACTTCCGAGGCCTTGGCATCTGACAATCTTATCACTCGATCTCTCGGAGTTTCTCCTAAGATGAAATCCTCCTCGACCCGACTAGGAACCACATCGATTTCTATCCCCAACTGTTTTAATAATTCATACCGACGTGAAGATCTGGAGGCAAGAATGAGTCTATTTTTCATCATTAAAAACTAAAGGGTTTACAAGGGATTGTCAAGATTGAAACTTTTTCCACTTCCTCCTTTCCCCCAATAGGAAAAGAAGGTAAAAGTTGACTCAGAGGGTTAAATCTGATAAATTTTTTTAATAAGAGAATGAAATGAAAGAGAAGATTAAAAAAAGAGAGGAACTTTCAAAAATTATAAAGTGTCTGAAACAAAAAGGGAAACGGATTGTCTTCACCAATGGCTGCTTCGACCTTCTTCACCTCGGACATGTGAGATACCTTGAAGAGGCCAAGTCCCTGGGAGATATCCTAATCGTAGGGGTGAATAGCGACCGTTCTGTCAATCGACCCATCCTGCCTGCGGAGGAAAGAGCAGAGATCCTTTCCGGGCTCGGTTGTGTAGATTATGTTACAATTTTTGATGAGTTAGATCCCCTTGAACTCATCTCATCCCTCCTGCCCCACGTTTTGGTCAAAGGAGGAGATTGGACCAGGGAGACCACGGTGGGCAGAGAAGTCGTTGAGAGGGCAGGAGGAAAGGTCGTCATCCTCCCGCTTATAGAAGGGGCCTCCACCTCTAACCTGATTGAAACCATTCTGAAACGGTATGAAAAAAGAACCTGAAAAAGACCTTCTATCCATTCCCGATCTCCTTCCTCTTCTCCCTGTGAGGGATATTGTCATCTTCCCTTATATGGTTGTTCCGCTGTTGGTCAGCCGGGAAAGATCAATCAAATCGATTGAGGAGGCCATCTCCAAAGATCGTCTAATCTTCTTGGTCGCCCAGAAAAAGGTAGGGGAGGAAGACCCTTCTCCTAAGGACCTCTATCGGGTAGGAACAGTGGCCGTCATCATGAAAATGCTGAGGCTCCCCGATGGAAAAGTAAAGATCCTTATTCAGGGTCTCTCCAAAGCCTCCATCAAAGAAACCATCCAAACAACACCTTATTTTCTTGTAAAAGTGGAGAATATCAAAGATCCTTTTATCACCGAGATCACCCTTGAAACAGAGGCCCTGATAAGGAATGTGAAAGAACAACTGGAGAGAATTGTCTCCTACGGGAAACTCCTTTCCCCTGACTTGATGTTCATTCTCGAAGGGGTAGATGACCCCGGAAGGTTAGCCGACCTGGTCGCCTCCAACATTGAACTCTCGGTAGAAAAGGCCCAGGAGATTTTGGAGATCCTCGACCCCATTGAAAGGCTTAAGGCACTCAATGAACTTCTTGGAAAAGAGGTTCAGGTCCTCACCATGCAGGCAAAGATTCAGTCTCGGGCAAGGGATGAGATGACGAAAAGCCAAAAGGAGTATTTTCTTCGCGAACAGTTGCGGGCCATCCGGAGTGAACTGGGTGAGGTGGATGAACGGACAAAGGAACTCAAGGAGCTTCGGCAAAAGATCAAAAAGGCAAAGATGCCCAAAGAGGTTGAAAAAGAAGCCTATCGTGAATTGGAGCGATTGGAGCAGATGCATCCCGATGCTGCAGAGGCAGTGATGGTTCGCACCTATATCGACTGGTTGATCGACCTCCCCTGGTCTAAATCAACCGTTGACAACCTTGATATCCAGAAGGCCAAAAGGGTCCTGGACGAAGACCATTATAATTTAGAGAAGGTAAAAGAACGAATCCTGGAATACCTCAGCGTCCATAAATTGCGTCGAGGGGTCAAGGGTCCGATCCTCTGTTTTATTGGACCACCTGGAGTAGGAAAGACTTCCTTGGGGAGATCAATCGCCCGTGCGCTTGGAAGAAAATTTGTCAGGATCTCGCTGGGAGGTATTCGCGACGAGGCTGAGATTCGAGGCCACCGCCGGACCTATGTAGGGGCGATGCCCGGAAGGATTCTCCAGTCCATCAAACAGGCAGGAACCAACAACCCTGTCTTCATGATGGATGAAGTGGATAAGATCGGCGTGGATTTCCGAGGAGATCCCTCCTCTGCCCTTCTTGAGGTCCTCGATCCCGAACAGAACAATGCCTTTAGCGACCATTACCTCAATCTCCCCTTCGATCTCTCAAAGGTGATGTTTATCACCACAGGGAATCTCACAGACCCCATCCCATCCGCTCTGAGGGATCGGATGGAGATTATCAATCTTCCAGGATATACGGAGAAGGAGAAATTGGAAATCACCCGAAAATTTCTTCTCCCCCGACAGATGGAGGAGAATGGAATCTCCCCTAAAATCCTCCAAATCTCTGACAAGGCTATCCTTCAGATCATTTCCCAGTATACCCAAGAGGCAGGGCTCCGTAACCTCGAAAGGCAATTAGCCTCTATCTGCAGAAAGGTAGCCCGTAGGGTGGCGGAAGGAGAGCGTAAGACAGTCCATATCGATTCAAGAAACCTTCATCAATTCCTCGGCCCTCCTCTATTTCTTCCTGATGAGGAATTGAAAAGAAATGAAGTGGGGTTGGCCTTGGGTCTGGCCTGGACTGAAACGGGTGGGGATCTTCTCCATGTGGAGGCCGCCACCACCCCAGGGAAAGGTTCTCTCATTCTCACGGGCCATCTGGGGGAGGTAATGAAAGAATCTGCCCAGGCAGCCCTTACCTACGCAAGGTCGAAACAGAGGGCCTACCGAATCAAATCCCTAAATCTCAATCACAAGGACATCCACATCCATGTCCCCTCTGGAGCCATTCCAAAGGACGGTCCTTCCGCAGGCATTACCATGGCAGTCGCTCTGGTCTCTGTCCTTACTGGTCTTCCAGTGAGAAAAGAGGTGGCGATGACCGGTGAGATCACCCTGAGAGGCAGGGTTCTTCCAGTTGGGGGACTGAAGGAAAAGGCACTGGCCGCCCATCGAAATCATATCCAGAAGGTGATCATTCCTTATCAGAATAAGAAAGACCTCTTGGACCTTCCAAAATATATTCGAAACAAGATTGACTTCATCCCGGTCAAACATATGGATGAAGTCTTAGGAATTGCCCTTGAAAGAAAAAGGGGGGCAAAGCCTAATCCCTAAACCAAAAAGTTTGGAATTTAGGAAATTGGAAAAGAGCACACGTTCACGGATCACGGGTAAAAATCGCAACCTTCAGAAGATTGGGGAATTCGGCCTCATCAATCGGATACGAAAATGGATGACCTCCTCTGATCCATCTTTGATCAAGGGGATTGGAGACGATGTCGCAGTGATTAAACCAGGGAAGACATCCCTTTTAGTCACCACCGATATCCTTATTGAGGGGGTCCATTTCCAAAGGAAATGGATCGATCCTTATCGATTAGGAATGAAAGCCCTGATGGTGAACCTTAGCGATATCTCAGCCATGGGTGGGATTCCAAAATATTTTCTCATCTCCTTAGGGCTCCCCGAAGACCTCCCTTTCTCTTTTTTCACCCACTTTTATCGCGGGTTGAAGGATGGAGCAAAAAGGTTTGGCCTCTCCCTCATTGGTGGGGATACCTCCCTCTCCAAAAAGATCATCATCAATATCTGCCTCTTAGGAGAATCAGGCAAAAATGGACCGGTCCTTAGAAAGGGGGCAAGGGTTGGGGACGACCTCTATGTCTCAGGAACCTTAGGAGATTCCTCGTTGGGACTAAGGATTCTCAAGCGGGAGGGATTGAAGGGAAGACCTAGGAAATTGATTCAAAAGCACCTTCTTCCCTTCCCAAGAATACCGTTAGGGCAGAAGATTGCCCAGCATAGGCTTGCCACTTCGATGATCGATGTGAGTGACGGTCTACTCATTGATACGAACCATCTCTTAGAAGAGGGCAAAGTGGGAGCAAGGATATGGCTGAATCGGGTCCCCCTATCTACCCTTTATCGGAAATGGGTCCAATTCTATTCCAAGGATCCTTACCATCTTGCCCTCTCTGGTGGGGAGGATTATGAACTCCTCTTCACTTCACCTCCTGAAGCGAGAAAGTCCATTTCAAAACTGGCCTCCGCATTGAAAATCCCCATCACCTGCATTGGCGAAATCCTTCCTAAGAAGGAAGGATTTCGTATCCTCAGGGAAGATGGGAGGGAATACTTCCCGGCCCGTTGGGGATTTGAACATTTTAAATCACTTTGAGATGTCCCTATGCTCAAAGCAGGGAGGACCGATGAAAACCTATATCAGCGAAATGAAAGAGAATGATCAAGTGGATTCCCTCTTTCTGGTCAAGGAAAAGTCGACGGGGTTCACTAAATCTGGGAATGTCTATTTGAAATTGAAACTGGGTGACCGCACCGGAGAGATGGAGGGAAGGATCTGGACCTCTGCTGAGACCTACCTAAAATCCTTTGATAAGGATGACTTTGTTCATTTAATTGGGAAAGTAGTTTCATTCCAAGATCATCTTCAACTCAACATCACCTCAATTGAAAAGGTTGGGGAAGAATCCATTCTCCTTTCTGATTTTTTACCTATGACCGAGAAAAGTATCGACGAGATGTTGGGCAGGCTTATTGAAATCAGCCAACAGGTTAAAAACCCTCACCTCCGGAGACTTCTCCAACTCTTCTGGGAAGATGCATCTTTTGTAGAGAGATTTAAAATGGCCCCGGCCTCCAAATGGCTTCACCATAACTATCTTGGAGGACTTTTGGAACATACCCTCTCCCTGACCCAACTGGTATTGAAAAACGTTACCCACTATGAAAATTTAGATGTGGATATCCTCTTAACCTCCTCCATTCTCCACGACCTCGGAAAGATCGACGAACTCTCTTACCATCGTTCCCTGGATTATTCGGATGAAGGCCGGCTTCTGGGTCACATCATCCTTGGAGTTGAAAGGTTGGAAGACAAGATTCGTCAACTTCCCGATTTTCCCAAAGACCTGTCCATCCTTCTTAAGCACCTCATCCTCAGTCACCATGGTCAATACGCATGGGGATCACCCAAAAAGCCTATGACCTTGGAAGGCATCATGCTCCACTTTCTTGACGATATGGATGCCAAAATCAATGGGGTCCAGCAATTTTTAAAAACCCAAGTTCCGGAGGGATCGAAATGGAGTAATTACCATAGGATGTTTGAGCAATCCTTCTATCTTCAAAAATCGACTGAAGAGATGGAACTCCTTGATAATATTATAAAAAATGAGATAGAAAAGATTTAATCAACCCACATAATTTCTTGACAAATATCCCCTCCATAATTATCTTAGTAGAGATTAAAGAAAGACAGAGGGATGTCCAAATGACTTTTTTCCTCCCGGAAAGAATGAAAGAGATTTTTAAAATGGTGGTGGAGGACTATATTCTTACCGCGGAACCTGTGGGGTCAAGGACCATCTCAAAAAAATCAGGGCTTCATCTCAGCCCGGCCACAATCCGAAACATCATGGCCGATCTGGAAGAGATGGGACTTCTCTTCCAACCCTACACCTCCGCAGGAAGGGTTCCAACGGAGAAGGGATTCCGGTTCTATGTAGATTCGATTCTTGATGTCCACGAACTCAGCGATCAAGAACAGAAGGAGATTCGAGCCAAATGTTTAAATTACCGGATTGAAGGAACGGATCTCTTTCGTGAGACATGCCGAATTCTTTCATCCTCCACCCATTATTTGGGGGTGGTTTGGGCACCCAAAATGGGAATGATTGTGCTTCAACACATTGAATTTGTGAAATTAAGGCGATATCTTGTTTTGGCAATTCTCGTGGGGACAAATGGGTTGGTCCATAATCGGGTGATCGAGGTCGAAGAGGATTTTTCACAATCCGAGTTGGATCACCTCTCAGACTATTTAAATGGTTTTCTCACCGGCCTTCCCCTCTACCAGGTGAAAGAGAGGCTTTTGGAACAGATGAAGGTAGTAAAAACCGCCTATGATCACCTTTTTGAACAGGCTTTTAAACTCGGGGAAAAGGCGATTTCCCTGATCGATGAAACCGATGTTTTTATTGAAGGGAGATCCAATATCCTCAACGAACCTGAATTTGGAGATGGGAAGAGAATGATGGACCTCTTTCGGACCTTTGAGGAAAAAGCCACCATGGTAAAACTCCTGGACAAATTTATGGAGCCCAAGGGGGTCCAAATCATTATCGGATCCGAAAGCCAGATCCAAGAAATAGAACCCTGTAGCCTGGTCACTGCCACTTACGGTTGTGGGGGAGAAGTATGGGGGGCGGTGGGGGTCATCGGACCCAGGAGGATGAATTATTCAAAAGTCATCCCTTTGGTCGATTATTCTGCAAAACTCTTATCCGAAATCTTGGAGTCTCAATAAAAGTTTGGAGTAAAGGACATGAATGAAATGGATAGAACTCAAAGCGATCTGACCTTAGACGTGGAGGGAACAGCAAAACAGCAAGAAGAGACCACGCCTGAGCTGAAAAATCAAAAACATAAAAAAAAGAAAGAGGAGATAGAGGAAGAAATAGCGGAATTAAAAATTAAATTGGAGGAAAAGGAAAAGGAGGCCAAGGAGAATTATGAACGGATGTTAAGGGTGGCTGCAGACCTGGAGAATTACAAGAAGAGGTCCTTAAGGGAGAAGGAGGAATGGAGGAAATTTGCCAATGAAGATCTGATCAGAGCCATATTGCCTTTTGTGGATAACTTAGAGCGGGCAGTCAATCATGCTGAAAAGGTGGAGGATGCCAATGTCTTGATCGAAGGGGTTCGATTGACCCTCCAGCAACTCCACCAAACCCTTAATCGATTTGGAGTTTCTCCGGTAGAATCTGTCGGGAAACCCTTTGATCCGACCATTCATGAGGCCATGTTGGTAGTGGAAACCGATGAACACGAACCTAATCAAGTGCTGGAAGAGTTCCAGAAGGGATATTTTTTGAACGACCGTCTTTTAAGACCCGCAACGGTTTCCGTCGCGAAACTTCCCAAAAAGGAGGTCTAAAGAGCGGAATTCTTTTAAATCCATTTTAAAGAAAGAGAGGGAATGATTATGGCAAAGACAATTGGAATTGATTTAGGGACAACCAACTCAGTCGTGGCAGTAATGGAGGGAGGAGACCCTGTAGTGATTGCCAATCCTGAGGGGAGCAGAACTACTCCTTCCGTGGTTGCCTTTACAGATAAAGGAGAACGGGTGGTCGGTCAGATTGCAAAACGTCAAGCCATCACCAACTCCGAGAATACCATCTTCTCCATTAAAAGATTGATGGGGAGGAAGTACATGGATAAAGAGGTCCAGAGGGATTTAAAGATCCTTCCCTATAAGATTATCGAGGCCAAAAATGGAGATGCATGGGTTAAGGTGAGGGAGAAGGAATACAGTCCACCCGAGATCTCTGCCTTCATCCTCCAGAAGATGAAGGAGACCGCGGAGGCCTATCTTGGAGAGAAGGTGACAGATGCGGTCATTACCGTCCCAGCCTATTTCAATGACAGCCAGCGCCAGGCCACCAAGGACGCCGGAAGGATCGCAGGGCTCAATGTGATTCGAATCATTAATGAACCTACGGCTGCATCGCTCGCTTATGGTCTGGATAAAAAGAAGGATGAAAAGATTGCGGTCTTTGATCTGGGGGGTGGAACATTTGATATCTCCATCCTTGAGATCGGGGATGGAGTTTTCGAAGTCAAATCCACCAATGGAAACACCCATCTGGGTGGGGATGACTTTGACCAACGGGTCATCGACTATCTGGTTGCAGAATTTTTAAAGGATCAGGGGATCGACTTGAGGAAGGACCGGATGGCCCTCCAGAGGCTCAAAGAAGCTGCGGAAAAGGCAAAGATTGAACTTTCCACCATGATGGAAACAGATATCAACCTGCCTTTTATCACTGCGGATGCCTCGGGACCAAAACATCTGAACATGAAACTGACCCGTGCAAAGTTGGAGAAGTTAACCGAGGACTTGATCGAAATGGTAGAAGGTCCATGTCGACAAGCCCTTGCAGATGCTGGACTCTCACCCAGGGATATTGATGAGGTCATCCTGGTAGGCGGAATGACCCGAATGCCAAAGGTTCAAGAGAAGGTTAAGGAGATTTTTGGAAAGGAACCCAACAAAAGCGTCAATCCTGATGAGGCAGTGGCCATTGGTGCAGCCATTCAGGCAGGGGTCCTGAAAGGAGAAGTGAAGGATGTCCTTCTCCTTGACGTCACTCCTCTCTCCCTGGGGATCGAAACGCTGGGAGGGGTGTTCACAAAACTGATTGAAAGGAACACTACCATCCCCACGAGAAAGAGTCAGATCTTCTCCACTGCAACGGACAATCAACCTGCGGTGACGATCCATGTCCTCCAAGGGGAAAGGGAGATGGCTGCGGATAACAAGACCCTTGGTCAATTTGAACTGGTGGGAATCCCACCTGCTCCAAGGGGGGTTCCTCAGATTGAAGTCACCTTTGATATCGATGCCAATGGGATTGTCCATGTCTCCGCCAAAGACCTTGGAACAGGTAAAGAACAATCGATTCGGATCACCGCTTCAAGCGGCCTCTCAGAAGAGGAGATTAAGAAGATGATCAAGGATGCCGAAGCCCATGCCGCAGAAGATAAGAAGAGACGGCAACTGGCGGAGGCAAGGAACCAACTCGATAGCCTGATCTACACCACAGAGAAATCTTTGAAGGAATTTGGGGATAAGATTGATTCAACGGACAAACAGTCGATTGAAGAGGCGATCGCCAAGGCCAAGAAGGCAATGGAGTCAAACGATCTGGATACCCTCAAGAGTGCCCAAGATGAACTTACCCGCTCCTCCCATAAATTGGCAGAGGCCATGTATGCCAAGGCCTCTCAGGGGGCAAGGTCAAGTGGAGCCCAAACCGGGGCCCAGGAGGGTCCCCGACAGAGGGCCCAGGAGGACGTGGTCGATGCGGACTACGAGGATGTGAGTAAAAAATAGTAAACCTTGAGTTGGGTTTTAAAAAAGGGCGAGATTTCTTCTCGCCCTTTTTTATTTCATTACTTGATTTTTAAGGAATTAGGGGGATCCAAGTTTTAACCAATGCGTACCCATTTTCAACTCTCCCATTTTCTAAATCTTGTTATTGGATTGAATTTTGTGATAAACTTCAATGCACTTATCCAAGCACGCCAGAATATGTACCGATTGGTGGATGGACTGATCCTCAGACAATTGATAGAGATCTCAGGCCCTCAGGCTGTTTTCTCGGATGAGGAAACCCTCACTATCTATTCAAAGGATGAAACCATTGGGATCTCTCACAGGCCTGAAGTCGTGGTCAAACCCACCACCCCTCAAGAGATCCAAGAGATCATGAGACTTGCCCATCTTGAAAAAATTCCCGTTACCCCTCGTGGAAAAGGGACAGGGCTCAGTGGCGGGGCTATTCCTATTTACGGTGGGATTGTGCTCTCCTGCGAAAGGATGGAGAGAATTCTTGAGCTCGATCATGAAAATCTAATGGTGGTCACTGAACCCGGGATCATTACCGGGGAACTCCAATCTGCCATCGAAGCAGAAAATCTCTTTTATCCCCCTGATCCGGCAAGTCTGGCCAGTTGTAGCATTGGGGGCAATGTGGCAGAAGGTGCAGGAGGAAGCCGGGCCGTTAAATATGGAACCACCAAAGATTATGTGAATGGTTTGCAGGTTGTTCTTCCTTCGGGTGGTATAATCTCAACGGGAGGGAAGGTGGTAAAGGATGTCACGGGTTACAACCTTACCCAGTTGGTTGTAGGGTCCGAAGGGACTTTGGGCATTGTCACCCAGATCATCCTGAGATTAATCCCTCTTCCTCAGGTGAGGAGAGACTTACTCATCCCTTTCCCCACTATCGATCAGGCTGCACGAACCGTTTCCGAAGTTATTCGCTCAAAGATTGTCCCTACAGCCATTGAATTTATGGAGAGGAGTAGTTTTGAACTGGCTGAAAGTTTTATCAAACGTTCTCTGCCATTCAGAGAGGCAGAGGCACACCTCCTGGTTACCCTCGATGGGAACCAGCAGGAGGCATTAGAAGAGGATCAGAATAAGATTGGGGAGATTTGCGAAAGGAATGGCGCCTTGGATGTCTTGATCGCCAATTCTCCCACCATGAGGGATAGGATGTGGGAGGGACGAAAATGCCTATTTGAGGCCGCCAATCATTTCGGAAGCCTCTATAAGAGTCTCGACGTGGTCGTCCCCAGAAGTCTCATTCCCACCTTGATTAAAAAGGTCAAAGAAACTTCAGAAAAATCAAGGTTGAAAGCGATGTCTTTTGGCCATGCAGGCGACGGAAATGTCCACATCCTTCTCTTCAAAGGCGATCTTCCCGAGGGGGAATGGGAGGAACAGGTCAATCGGACCCAAAGAGAACTCTACCAATCCACCATTGATCTTGGAGGAAAAATCACGGCTGAACATGGGGTCGGTCTTTTGAGAAAACCCTTTCTTTCCATGAATCTTGATTTGCACCAGATTGAATTATTGAAGGGTTTGAAAAAGGTGTTCGATCCTCATCATATTCTTAATCCTGGGAAAATCTTTGACCCATAGGTGGCAGGGAGAAAATAATTTTGTTATAGTGAATTTGATATAATGAATGGACAAGGAAAGGGTGTCGTGGAATCAATTTTTATCCAAACGGATGAAGAAAGGAGAGAAAGATGGTACAGGCAAAAGAGGGTGATACGGTGAGAGTGCATTACACAGTAAAGTTGGGAGATGGCACAGTCGTTGGTTCCACGACTAACCATGATCCCCTTCAATTCACCATCGGAGATGGCCAGATCCTCCCGAGTTTTGAACAAGCCGTGGTAGGAATGAATCCAGGAGAATCGAAAACCATCGAGATTCCAGCCGATCAGGCTTTTGGCCCCCACCTGGATGAAATGGTGGTAAAGTTAGATCGAAGCCAACTGCCAGATAATTTTAACCCCCAAGTGGGTGAACAGGTCCATTTTCGCCAATGGGATGGGCAAATCATTACTGCCTTAGTCATCGATACTTCAGAGTTGAGTATTACAATTGATGCAAATCATCCATTGGCAGGGAAAGATCTGACTTTTGATATTCAGTTTATTGAAGTGATTTAGTCCTAATGGTTTTTCTATTTAAAGGGTTATCATTCCTTCAAGGCTGGGTGGGTAAGGATGAAAAAATAGCCTTTGAAAGGAGAGGGGAGCATTGGGATTTTTTGAAAAATTAAAAAAGGGGTTAGCCAAAACCCACCAAGGTTTTGTAGAGAAGATTGACCGTCTCCTACTTGGAAAGAAGACGATCGATCAAGACCTCTTAGAAGCGTTTGAAGCGATTCTCTTTGAAGCCGATCTGGGAGTCAAGACCACTCATCAATTGATCGAAGGGGTCCAACAAAGCCTGAAGAGGGGCGACCTTCAAAATCCGGAAAAGATAAAAGAATTCCTTAAACAGGAAATCCTCACCATTCTCAAAAAGGGTGAAAAACCCCTTACCATTGATTTCTCACAGGTTAAGCCTTTTGTCGTAATGGTCGTGGGGGTAAACGGAGGAGGGAAAACAACGACTATTGGAAAGATCGCTTATCAATACTCCTCACAGGGAAAGAAAGTTTTGATTGGGGCAGCAGATACTTTTAGGCCGGCTGCGGTCGAGCAGATTGAGATTTGGGCAAAGCGAGCCAAGGCAGACTTGATCAAACAATCCAAGGGCTCGGATCCCTCGGCTGTGGCCTTTGATTCCATCCATGCGGCGAAAGCCAGAGAGGTTGACCTCGTCTTTATTGACACCGCCGGAAGGCTCCATACGAAAGTGAATCTGATGGAAGAGCTCAAGAAGATAAAAAGGATTGTGGGGAGGGAGTGTCCAGGTGCTCCCCATGAAGTTCTTCTCGTTCTCGATGCGACCACTGGCCAGAATGCAATCTCTCAGGCCAAATTATTTAACGAAGCCATTGGGGTGACCGGAATTGTCCTGACCAAACTGGACGGGACTGCCAAAGGAGGAATCATTGTTGGAATTACTGAGGAACTCAAGATTCCAATCCGTTATGTAGGGGTGGGAGAAGACCTGGATGATCTAAGGGAATTTAACGCCACTGAATTTGTTCAGGCCTTATTCTAAAACAGGTTTCTATAGACCTAATAATAATTCTCAAGGTTTGTTTTTACATAATTTAGGGTCTTCGTGGAAGCGAGTGGGTAAAAATTTCAAAGATTAAGAAATTTTTTTCGTCCAAAGAGTGAAACGAAGAAGATTTGGGGATCTAAAAATGTCTTTCAAACCCTTGTGGGGCATCCTTCTGTTTCTCTTGTTCATTCCTCCTGCTGGATTCACCCAATCTCACGTCGGTGAGGGTTTTGGGGTTCTTTCCCCTTTGGAAAGGGCTGTTTTTTATGAGATCAACCGGGCTCGAACAGACCCAAGGGGATGCGCATCTCTCCTTGAAAAATGGAAGCCCTACTTCCATGATAACCTTCTTAAATTTCCAGGTGAAATTGCCATTGAAACAAAAGAGGGATGGAAAGCGGTGGCCGAAGCGATCCAATTTCTTCGCTTTACCAAACCTGTGGCCTCTCTCATCCTCTATAAAGGGATGTCCTTAGGAGCGAGGGACCACGTAAGAGATCTTATCTCATCAGGGAGGATAGGCCATACGGGAACGGACGGAAGTCAGCCTTGGGATCGGGTGAGCCGCTATGGCACGTTCAAGAAACCCATTGGGGAAAATATATCCTTTGGACCTTCTCAGGCTCAGTCTATTGTAATGGGACTCATTATTGATGATGGGGTTTCAGGAAGGGGGCACCGGAAAAATATCTTCAACCCTCTCTTCCACGCCGTTGGGGTAGCCTGCTATGAGCAAACCCACTATAGGACCCTCTGTGTCATCACCCTTGCGGGTGGATATGTAGAGTAGGAATAAGGCGATTCTAAGGAAGAACGATTTTTTCAAGCGCCTTGATGCGAGCCTCCAAGCCGCTTAACCTCTTCTCCAAATCGGAATAGGAGATTTTGATCATGGAACCTAACTCTTCCTTCACCCCTTCAAACCCTTCTTTAATCTTTTGGTTAAATTGAGACAATCCCTCTACGGTCTTTCTCACTTGTTCGCTTAGCGTCTCCATCCCCTCCTTTAAATAATTGAGGTCCGCCCTTCCCTCCTCTTTCGCGGAGACAATCTCTCGGAAACTTTCTTCTCTCATCTTCTCTATCTTTAAACCTGTCTCCTCTTTCGACCTATAAAAAGCAGAATCAATTTCCCCTCTTAGAGATTCGAATTTTAAACCAATCTCCTCCTTCAATCGATCAGAGTTTGCCCTGACCTCATCAACCACCTTTTGAAAAAAGGGTTCCAATTTGAGGTCCATTTGATTGAGGGAGGGTTGGATTCCCTTCTCGATCCTCATAAATTCCTCTTGAAACTCTCTCTTTAAGGGTTCGATATCCATCTTGACCTCTCTTCTAAATCTTTCGATTTCCTCTTTTATCTTTTCCAATCCTCTAAGAATAAGAGCTTTACTCTCCTCGGTTAATTTTCGAAAGTTTGTCTTGGCCTCCTGCCTCATTTTTTCAACATCCTCTTTTAAGGCAAGGCTGACCAATCTTTTTTCCAAAAAATCTTTTATCTCTTGGTTCATTAAAATTCCCTCCAGTTAGGATAAAGACTTAAATACCACATAACCCATTGAATATCAATCTTTTTCCTTAAACTCTCTTTCCCATTGACTCGAACCTGAACTAAGCGATTTTTGGATGTCATTGCCCGCACCCATTGGGGACTCAAAACAGAACGAGCCACCCTAAACCGCCTCCCTTTCGAAAAGAGAGTTGAGAGGGATTTGAAGTACCAATATTAAAAAGTCTATGTTGATACTTTTTCAGAGCCAAAAATTTATTTGACAAAATGATTTTTGCTCAATTATAATATCCCCTAATTTTATTCTCTTTTACCCATTAAAACCTTACTATAATAAAATTAAAAAATTGAAAGGGGGGATAGAAGATTAGGTTTCTCCAAATCAACCTTTTATAGTTTTGTCTCTCATATCAGGATTTAAATTTCTCAATTCTAAGGGGGTGAATTATGAAAGAGAAGTTATTAAGCAAAGAACTTACTGAAGTTGTGGAATCTAACGGAATCAATCGAAGGGACTTTCTAAAGTATTGTGCTACGACAGCCACCATCCTCGGTCTTTCAGAATTTGAGTTTGCCACAAAGGTGGCTCAGGCCTTAGAAAGGGCATCAAAAAAACCTCCAGTGATCTGGCTGGAAGGACAGGATTGTGCCGGATGCACCATCTCCTTTACTCAAATCCTAAACCCACCTGCCACTACCATCCTATTGGACAAAATTTCACTGAGATATCATGAGACGGCCATGGCTTCTGCTGGACATCTTGCCGAAAAGGTCTATCACGATACCCTCAAAGAGGGAGGTTATGTCCTGGTGGTGGAGGGGTCGATCCCCTCAGCAGATGATCGGTTCTGTATGGTCGGGGGTCGCCCCTTTAAAGCGATGGTAGAAGAGGCTGCTCAAAAGGCAGGAGCCATTATTGCAGTTGGAGCATGCGCTTCCTATGGAGGGATTCCTGCTGCAACCCCATCCAAAGGAATTGGCCTCGATAAGGCCCTTCCGGGGAAGGCTGTGATCAACCTTCCAACCTGTCCTGTTCATCCTGATCATTTAGCAGGGACGGTCCTTTACTTCTTGACAACAGGGAAAGTTCCTCCCTTGGATAAGATTGGCCGCCCCTTGGTCTATTTTTCAGAATCGATTCATGACAATTGTAGAAGACGGGCTCACTTCGATGCCAACCGATTCCTCGAAGATTGGAACAATCCGGAACAGCGAGAGTGGTGTTTAGCCAAAAAGGGGTGTAAAGGCCCCCTGGCAAACTCGGATTGCTCGATTCGAAGATGGAATGATGGAATCAATTTCTGTATTGATTGTGGAGCCCCTTGCATGGGATGTTCAGAGCCTGAATTCTATGCAGAGATGTCTCCTCTCTATACAGCGGAGAGTGAAATGTCAAAAAGGATCTTTGCCATGAAAGAGGCGGGCTTGTTCAACAGAGAGAATAGTTAAAGGAGGTGGAGATTGAAATGGCTAAAAAGATAACGATTGATCCCATAACACGAATTGAAGGTCACTTAAAAATTGAAGTAGAGATTGAAGGTGGGAAGGTTAAGAACGCATGGAGCAGTGGCACCATGGCCCGGGGATTTGAGGCCTTACTGATTGATAAAGACCCACGGGACGCCCCCTATGTCACTTCCCGATTCTGTGGGGTTTGTTATAGTGTCCATCAATTAACTTCTTCTCGTGCCTTGGATGCGGCCTTTGGGGCAAAGGTTCCCTGGGGAGGGACCCTGATTAGAAACCTGGTCATGGGAGCTGAGTATATCTATGACCATCCTCTCCATTTCTATCAACTCAGTGCCCTTGACTACATTGATATTATGGCAGTGGCGAACTACAAAGGGAAAGATAAGGACCTATTGGCTGTAAAAGATAAGATTGTCCATTTGGTGAAATCGAAAGACACCTATCCTCTTACCCCAAGGTATAAACCCGATCAATACTGTGTAAAAGATCCAGAAGTGGTGATCACTGCTGTAAAGCATTATATCGATGCGATGAAGATGCATGCGCAGGCAAGAAATATGGGGGCAATCTGGGGCGGCCGGACTCCTCATTACCAGAATATTGTAGTGGGAGGAGTGACTTCCTATCCCGACATCAATCAGGTGGTTCGATTCCGAACGATGCTGGATGAACAGGCAAAGTTTATAAATGAAGTCTATATTCCTGATGTATTGGCTTTTGGAACCGGTCCACTATGGGAACTTGCAAAGATTGGTCTGGGAGGGGGTCACTATAATTATCTCTCCTATGGAGCCTTTGAGAAGGACCCCGAAGGAAAATCCTTCGTGTTCCCAGCAGGCGTCATTATGGGATTAAACCCAGCCAATATTAAGGTCGAGCCTTTTGATCCCAACAAAATCACTGAATCAGTGAAATATGCCTGGTATAAGGAGAATAAACCGGTTCATCCTTATCAAGGTGAACAGGTATTTGATCTTAACAAAAAGGAAGCCTATTCTTTTGTCAAAGCCCCTCGTTATGACGGAAAACCAATGGAGGTTGGGCCATTGGCAAGAATGCTCGTGGCTAAAAACCCGACCCTTCTTGGCTTAGTTACTAAGGGTGCAAAACCAGGGGCAGTGGCTCGGCACGCAGCCCGCGCCATTGAGACAAAACTGGTTGTCGATGCCTGTTATCAGTGGTGTGATCAACTTCTAACCGAAATGACCAAACCAGGATTCAAGATCCATGATAAGGATCATTGGGAGCCGCCAGAAACAGGAATGGGGGCTGGATTCTATGATGCTCCCAGGGGTGCTTTGGGACATTGGATTGAAATTAAAGACAAAAAGATTAAAAATTACCAGGCGGTCGTTCCCTCGACCTGGAATGCCTCACCCCGAGATGAGAAAGGGGTAAGGGGTCAGTATGAAGAATCACTCATCGGTGTTCCAGTGCCCGATCCCGAAAACCCTATCAATGTCGTGCGTGTGATTCGATCTTTTGATCCTTGTTTGGCATGCGCCATCCATCTGATTGACCCTCAAACGAACGAAGTCCGTAAATTCCTCATCGAATGATGAATCCTTCGATCATTCAAAAGGGGGGAGAAGAAAATCTCCCCCCTAAGATTGTCATCTTAGGGGTTGGAAACCTCCTCCTCTCAGATGAAGGAGTTGGAGTTCACGTGGCTCATGAACTCATGAAAATGAAATTGCCCCCTGAAGTTTCTGTCATTGAAGGAGGAACAGATGGTTTCGGCCTTCTCAATATTATCACGGAAGCGGATCGGTTAATTGTAATCGACGCCATTAGAGGGGGAGCACCTCCAGGAGCGATTTATCGTTTCAATATCCATGATCTAAAAAACTGCCCCAAAGGGTTTAAATCTTCAATCCATCAGATCGGAATCTTAGAAGTATTACATCTTTCGGAATTAATCGGTAAAACCCCTCTGACCACTATAATCGGTATCGAACCTAAATCCTTAGAAATGGGGATGGAACTCTCTCCGGAAATCAGGGCAAAAATTCCTCGGCTCATCGAAATCATCCTAAATGAGTTAAAGGGTTTAGTCTCCTTTCCTGTCAAGATTGAAGAGGCCAAAAAATAAAGTTAAAATTTTATATAATGAAAAGGGCGGAGATTACGATTACAGGAATCGTTCAGGGAGTTGGCTTTAGACCATATATCTACAATCTTGCACAAAAACACACCATCCGGGGATGGGTTCTTAACAACGGAAACGGAGTCTTCATCGATGCAGAGGGGGAGGATGGGAATCTTCAACAGTTTATCCAGGACATACCCAAACTTGCCCCTTCGCTGGCACGAATTGAATCTTTGAGGGTGAAATTCCTTAAACCTCTGGGCTACCCCTCTTTCGAAATACGAAAGAGTAAAGAGACTCAAGAGAAATTTGTTCTGATCTCTCCAGATGTGGCAACCTGCGATCAATGTCTTTCAGAACTTCTCTCGCCTCAAAACTTTCGTTACCGGTATCCCTTTATCAACTGCACCCTTTGTGGTCCAAGATTCACCATCATTAAGGATATCCCCTATGACCGTCATAAGACGACCATGGCCTCCTTCAAAATGTGTCCCCTCTGTCAATCCGAGTATGAGAATCCATCCGATCGGCGATTTCATGCCCAACCCAATGCCTGCCCAGCCTGTGGCCCTTCTTTGCGTTTAGTGGATAGAGAAGGAAAAGAAATCCCTGGTGATCCCATAGAGGAAACCCTAACCCTTTTTGAAAAGGGAAGAATTGTGGCTATCAAAGGGTTGGGAGGTTTCCATCTTGCCTGTGATGCAAAAAATCAGGAAGTGGTCTCCACCTTAAGATCCAGGAAGTATAGAGAGGATAAACCCTTTGCAGTAATGTGCCAGGATATCAAGGAAGTTCAGAACCACTGTGAGTTAAGCCTTGAGGAAGAAAACCTTTTGCTGAGCACAGAAAGACCCATTGTCATCCTCCGAAGAAAAAAGGGGTGTAAAATTGCTCCTGCAGTTGCCCCCTATCAGAATACCCTTGGCGTCATGCTCCCTTATTCCCCTCTCCATTATCTTTTGTTTCAGGGGTCTCTAAAAACCCTAGTGATGACAAGCGGTAATATTACTGACGAACCGATCTGCTATAAAAACGAGGAAGCCTTCCAACGTCTCTCAAGAATTGCAGACTATTTCCTCTTCCACAATCGTGAGATTCACATGAGATGCGACGACTCGGTGACAAGGGTTTTTGAAGGGAAACCCTATCTCCTCCGTAGATCCAGAGGTTATGTTCCCTATCCTATCAAACTTTCTTTCCCTATTGAGATGATTTTGGCCTGTGGGGGTGAGTTGAAAAATACATTTTGCCTGACCCGAGATCAATATGCCTTTGTGAGCCACCATATTGGAGACCTTGAAAATCTCGAAACTCTGACCTCTTTTGAAGAAGGAATTGAACACTTTAAAAGACTCTTTTCCATTGAACCAAAGGCTTTGGCTTATGATCTTCATCCGGATTACCTCTCCACGAAATATGCTCTTTCTATTCCAGATCTTCCAAAGGTTGGGGTTCAACACCATCATGCTCATATCGTAAGCTGTATGGCTGAAAATGGGATCGAAGGGGAGGTGATTGGGGTTGCCCTCGATGGGACAGGGTATGGAACAGATGGAACCCTCTGGGGAGGGGAATTCTTAAAAGTGAGTTTAAAAGATTTCATCCGACTCGCTCACTTAAAGGAAGTCCCCATGCCAGGTGGAGCCATGGCCATCAAGGAGCCATGGCGAATGGCCATGGTTTATTTGGAGGAAGCCTTTGGAGAAGAGTGGCCGGAGCTTGAGATTGATTTCGTAAAAAGAATTGATCCCAAAAAAACGGAAGTCTTAAAGATGATGATTAAAAGAGGCCTAAATACTCCTTTTAGCACAAGCATGGGAAGACTCTTTGATGCAGTCTCATCCCTCTTATCTATAAGAGACTATGTAAACTATGAGGGACAGGCTGCCATTGAATTGGAGATGATTGCAGATGAGGAAGTGAAGGCCTCTTATTCATTTCAATTCCTCCAAAAAGAAGAAGGACTCATTGAGATTGACCTTTCCGAAATGATAAGAGAAATTATCTATGACTTAAGAGAAGGAATCTCCGCCCCAGAGATTTCAGGAAAATTTCACCAGACCATCTCCCGTCTTATCATTGAGATGTGTAATCTTATCCGAGATAGGGAGGGCCTTAATCGTGTGGTTCTGAGTGGAGGGGTCTTCCAGAATATGTTTCTCCTTTCTCGAGTGATTGAAGGATTAAAAGGATCGGGATTTGAAGTCTATACTCACCATCTTCTTCCAACGAATGATGGCGGGATTTGTCTCGGCCAGGCTGTGATTGCCCATATGAGGTTATTCCAATGTGCTTAGCCGTTCCAGGAAAGGTTCTGGAGATTATGGGAAATATGGCCAGGGTGGAAGTAGGAGGTTTTTTAAGGGAAATCTCTCTCGACCTTTGCCCTGATGTTTCCGTAGGCGAATACGTTCTCATTCATGCTGGATTTGCCATTGAAAAGGTAGATGAGGAGGATGCAAAGGAAACCCTTGCTTTTCTTCAAAAGATGGCCTTAGACACATGAAATTCGTGGATGAATTTAGAAATCAAGAAATTGCCAAAGGCTTGATCGAAAGAATTAAAAAAACATCCACAAAGCCGATTCAATTGATGGAGGTTTGCGGAACCCATACCGTTTCAATCTTTCGTTACGGAATCAGGGGTCTCCTCCCCCAGCATATTAAACTGATCTCAGGTCCTGGTTGTCCTGTCTGCGTCACTCCCAATGGAGATATCGACCTTGCCATTGCCCTCAGTCGTCAAAAGGATGTGATTTTGGCTACCTTTGGTGACATGTTGAAAGTCCCTGGCTCCACTTCAAGCCTTCAGAAAGAGAAGGCTGAGGGAAGAGATATTCGACTCATTTACTCACCCCTGGAGACCTTAACGATAGCCAGAGAGAATCCGGATAAGAAGGTTGTCTTTTTTGCCATCGGGTTTGAAACCACATCACCGACCATTGCCGTGGCTATTCTTAGAACAAAAGAGATGGGGATTTCTAACCTTTTTTTCTTAAATAGTCAGAAACGGATTCCCCCTGCCCTTCTTGCCTTGCTCCAATCGAGACGGACAAAAATTGATGGGTTCATCCTTCCAGGCCATGTCAGCGCCATTCTCGGGAAAGCTCCGTATCAATTCATCTCAAAGGAGTTCTCCATCCCTGCTGTGATTGTGGGTTTTGAGCCAGTGGACATCCTTCAAGGAATCTGGATGCTGGTCAATCAGATTGAGGAAAACCGATCGGAGATAGAGATTCAGTATCAGAGAATTGTTACAGAAGAAGGAAATCCTATTGCAAGGTCAAAGATTGATGAGGTGTTTGAAGAGGATGACGGGTTTTGGCGAGGACTCGGCGTGATTCCCCAAAGTGGCTATCGCTTTAAAAAATCCTTTCACCAATTGGATGCACGCCTTTTAAAAGTGGAGGTGGAGCCTCCGAGAGAACATCCCGAGTGTCTCTGTGGCGAAGTGCTTCAGGGAATCAAGACCCCTCTGGAATGCCGCCTGTTTAAAAAGGTCTGCCATCCCGAAAATCCGGTTGGCCCCTGCATGGTCTCCATTGAGGGAACCTGCCATACCTATTTCAAATTCTATCAACCCTGAAGGGTTGAGTTACGTAACTCAGGGCTTTAGCCCTGACTGGAGGCGGATTAATGTCCGAAGATAAAATTCTCTTAGCTCATGGGAGCGGTGGAAAGTTATCCCACGATCTGATTCTTAAATTATTTCTCCCAATCTTTTTAAACCCATTTCTCGAACCTCTGGACGATAGTGCAGAAATACCCATTGAGAAAGAAAGGCTGGCCTTTACGACCGATTCCTATGTCGTCAACCCCCTCTTCTTTCCAGGCGGGGATATTGGAAGGCTTGCGGTTTGCGGAACAATCAATGACCTATCGATGAAAGGGGCTGATCCTTCCTACCTCAGTCTATCGCTCATCATTGAGGAAGGGGTTCCCATTGAAACCCTCAGGAAAATCATCTCTTCCATTCACCTCACGGCAGAAGAGGCAGGGGTAAAGATTGTGACCGGAGATACGAAGGTGGTGGAACACGGAGCAGTAGATCAGTTATTTATTAATACTGCAGGAATAGGATGGATCAAAGAAGGCCTTCATCTCTCCGGCAAAAATGCAAGGCCTGGAGATACCATTCTTCTTAGTGGATATATCGGTGATCATGAAATAGCCATTCTCTCCCAGAGGGAGGGATTTCAGTTTCAGGAAGATCTGGTCAGTGACTGCGCTCCACTGAATGATTTGGTCCAGAGGATGCTAAAGGTCTCTCCAACAATTCGATGTATGAGGGATCCCACCCGTGGAGGGTTAGCCACAGCCCTCAATGAAATCGCCATTGCATCCAATGTGGGAGTGGTCATTGAAGAAGAAAGAATTCCTATTCGTGAGTCGGTGAGGGGAATCTGTGAATTATTGGGACTCGATCCCCTTTATCTCGCCAATGAGGGGAAGTTGATTGCCATCTGCCCTGTGGAAGAATCTGAAAGGTTACTGGAGGTGATGAAAAAACATTCTCTGGGGAAAAATACTGAGATCATCGGAAAGGTCGTTGAGGAACATCCTAAAAAAGTGGTGCTTCGAACCCTGATCGGGGGATATCGAATCCTTGACATGCTTACCGGTGGTCAGTACCCAAGGATTTGCTAAACGCTCTTCCCCTATGGGAAAAAAGTGATGAATTCTATCTGACCACCTGAACTCTTTTAAGCAGACATTCTCTTCCTTTTTCGACCTTAATTTGAAAGGAATTGCATTTTGGACAATTTTGAAGGGCAAAGTGGCTGAGACAGTCCTCTTGATTCCATCTGCCTCCTCCTCGATATCCACACTCTTCACAAAAAATCTTTGCGCCGATCCTTCTCACCTTAACTTTTGCACCCTCAGCAAGGGTTCCTTTAAACAACTCTTTCATCCAGAAGGTCACCTGTTCCATATTGAGAAGGGTTAGTTCGCCAATCTCTAAATGAATGGAGATAACCTTCTTAACTTTATTTTTTTCCGTGGTATCAAGAACCGACTGGACAATCTCCGAAGCAATAGAGAACTCGTGCATGATCAGCTCGTTAACCCCAGAGCCTTAAGGACAATAGAGACTCCTTTTCCATTTAATGCATTCGTTTTAATAAAAGGGGCAGAAGGATTAATCCTCTTGGCATCGCTTTCCAGTTTCGATGGGCTCACTTTCATCGCCCTGGCTAAATCGATCTTATTGAGAACAATCACATCTGCTTCTTTAAAGATATAAGGATGTTTTATGATCATGTAAGGACCTTCGGTCACTGAGACGACCACTAACCGCTTGTGGGCTCCAAGAGGAAATTCGCCAGGACAGATAAGATTTCCAACGTTTTCGATAAATAGGACGTTAATCTCCTGAAGAGGTAACTTCTTTATCGCTTGATTGATTAAATTGGCATCGAGATGGCATTCCTTCCCTGTATTGACTTGTATCACCTGCGCCCCTTCCTCTGCAATCCGCTCCGCATCAATCGTGGTGGTGAGATCTCCTGCAATCACTCCAACCCTTTTTCCCCAACCCAATCTCTTTAACATCGCCTTAATCAGAGTGGTCTTTCCTGAACCGATTGAGCCCATAATATCGATGGCCATGATTTTTGAATGATCCAAACTCTTCTTATTCTTTTTAGCCAGATTCCTGTTTTTGGCCAGAAGGTCTTTCTCTAATTCAATATCAAAAATCTCGGATTCTTTTGATCTTATAATTTTCATCTTTTCCCTCCACTCGTATAATAATACTTAATCCAAAAAAATTCCATCCAAACCTCTTCTTTGACCTTTTGAAATTTTTTAAAAACTAAAGAGCCATCTATTTTTATCCTGAAAGTCCAAGATAATCCTTCTCTTCTTTGCTCTTCGGAATGGGAACGATTGAATCATTTCGCATTTCAGATCCAACCTCGCAATATCCCTTAATTCCTTAATCTCCCTAACCATCCTACTTGTCTTGCCTTTCTGAATGGATAAACGCATTATTGCTATCACAACATTTTTCTTTTGCCTTTCGATTTATCCATTCTTCGATGACTACCTTTGGCAAACTCCAACCTGTCATATTTGTTCTGCCGAGAGAATCTAATGACTTTATTTCAATAAATTTTTCTGAATACATAGTAAACTCGCATAATTTTGTTCTTTTTTGAACTGGAAAGGAAATTTCCTTATTTTCCTTCAAACTTTTCCAGAAGGCGATTAACTCATGACCAATTGATTCAGGCAATCCCCAGCTACGATAGCGATGGTCTTTTGGAGTATCAAAATAGCGAATCTCTAACATTCCGTTATTGGCGATAAACTCGACCTTTGGGTTTTCGTCATGCATTGTTATTGGCCCTCAGCCTCCTGTTCTCTTCTTTTTTTGCAACAGGGTTTCTCATAATCCAAATAGCTGCTTCATATAAATTGTTGCAGACGAGACTTGGTTCAATTGATAATTTCTTCTTATGCTTTCTACTATGGCCATTTAATACATAGATGACCCTTGCCCCCACTGTTTGAGCCATTTCAATATCGGTGGGGTGATCTCCAATCACATAAGAACTCTTGAGTAGGGCTTCAATAGCTCCGGGGAATGAAAACAAGTTGCTCTATAGAAAAAACCCCCCACATCTTCATTTATTGTGCCATCTCTGTCTAAAAATACTGCCTTATTCATTCTGATATCTTTGAGAGAAGGATTATTTACCTTTCGTTGGAAAGAAAGACTCGCAGCGTTGCTCTAACCTTTCCCAATCCTGGTCCACCTGTTGCTGAAGCGATTCAACCAAATCCTTATTTTCAGGAGAAAGAAGATGGGTAAATCTTCCCTGAGATTTAAACCAGTCGATAATCGGTCTTTTTCCATTTGGTTTATAATTGAGCCTCCAGATACCTTCATCCACCTCATAAAGAGGCCAGATACAGGTATCCACTGCAAGTTTTGAAATGACATTTACCTCTTTAGGGTCATATCGCCATCCCCGTGGACAGGGGCTGATGACATTGATAAATGAGGGGCCTTCTTTTGAAATGGCTTTTTTTACCTTCGTCATTAAATCAAGCCATGCGTGTGGTGCGGCTTGAGCGACATAGGGAATGTTATGGGCAGCCACAATAGCTGTCATATCTTTTCGGGGCTGAGGCTTTCCTGAGATCACCTTTCCAGCGGGGGTAGTCGTGGTCCAAGCCCCTTTTGGTGTTGCACCGCTCCGTTGAGTCCCTGTATTCATATAAGCCTCATTATTAAGGCAAACATATAAGAATTGATGACCTCTCTCAAGAGCCCCGCTTAACCACTGAAATCCAATATCATAAGTAGCTCCATCTCCTGCAAAAACTACAAATTTGATTATCCTATCCTCAATTTTCCCCTGCTTCTTTAATGACCGATAGGCTGTTTCAATACCCGAAATTGTAGCCGCTGCATTTTCAAAGGCGCTGTGAACCCAGGGGACGCGCCATGAAGTATACGGGAATATCCCAGTGGTGATCTCCAGACAACCAGTGGGGGTACAGACCACAACCGGATAGTCGATCGCATGTAAAACTTGACGAACAATAATTGCTTCAGCACAGCCAGAACACATCCGATGCCCGGAAGCCAACCTTTCTTCCTGATTACAGATTTTCCTTAAATTTATTTTTATCTCTCTTGACATCTCAGGCATAAATAACTCCTCTTTAAAATTCTCTCAATCCAAGATACCGAAAAACAGGCCCTGTTTGACCTGAACGGACAATTTCTACCAAATCGTAAAAGACAGAACAGATTTGCTCAGGAACCGTATCCCGACCTCCTAATCCAAAGATATAATTCACCAGAGGAATCCGGAGATTGTTAAGATATAACGCAGTGGCAACCTCAAGAAAGACAGGATTGCCCTGAGCTCCAAAAAAGGCAGTTCTCTCCAATACAGCCACTGCCTTTTTACCTTCCAAGGCCCTAGCCACTTCATCCGCCGGAAAAGGACGAAAACATCGGATCTTAAGCATCCCCGCTTTTATCCCCTCCTTCCGAATTTGATCCACGGCTACTCGCGTGGCGCCTGCCGTTGCTCCCAGGATGACAATGGCTACCTCTGCATCTTCAAGCCTGTATGTATCTATAAAACCGTAGCGACGGCCAGTGAGATTCTCATATTCTTCACCTATCTCCCTAATAACCTTCGATGCATTTGCCATTGCCTCCCATTGGGGACGTTTATGTTCAAAATAGTAGTCGGTAAAGTCGGCAGCGCCGTATGTAATCGGATGGTCCACATCCAATACTGAATAGCGGGGTGTATAATTTTCGACCCAATGCCTAACCACTTCATCAGGAAGAACCTCTACTGGTGCAAGGGTATGACTGAGAACGAAACCATCCAGACAGCACATCACCGGAAGAAGGACATCCGGATGTTCTGCAATTCGGACTGCTTGAAGGGCATTGTCATAAGCCTCCTGCTGGGTTTCAGCATAAAGCTGTATCCAGCACGCATCCCGGGATCCCATGGAATCATCGTGACTGCATAGAATGTTTAAGGGAGCATTAAATGCTCGATTGGTGACATACATCACAATGGGCAATCGCCAGGCTGAGGCTATCCAAAGCATTTCCCACATGAGCGCTAACCCAGGCCCGCAGGTAGCTGTCTGAGCTCTCGCTCCAGCAACCGCAGCACCAATACAGGCACTTAAAGCAGCATGTTCACTCTCAACTGGAATAAACTCTGTATCTACTTTGCCATCGCTCACGAATTCACTGAAGGTCATCACAATTTCAGTTTGAGGAGTAATGGGGTAGGCGGCAACCACATCGGGATTTATCTGTCGCATCGCTTCAGCGATGGCATTGTCCCCCTCAAGGGCTTTCAACTCGCCTTTCTTACGGATAACGGCCATCTTTTCTTGCTCCTCCATCTATTTCTTTCTCCCTGATCGGTTCTCCTCCACCATGGTGATAATATGGCGTGGACATTCCACCGCACAGATACCACAACCCTTACAGTGGTTCAGATCTATACCTATCACTCTGGAATCTTTAACAATAACACACCCATCCGGACAGAAGAGCCAGCACAACATACAATGAGAGCATTTTTCCAAATCAATCACTGGGCAAAAGGCTCGCCAACTACCCGTCTCGTAATCAACTGAATTTCCCGGTTCAAGAATAAGACCTCTCATCGGCAACTCCTTCCAGCCTTTTAATCTCTGAGACATCTTTCCTCCAATTTAACCGATCTCACATTCGTTAAATGCCTGTTCAAAAGCTTGTATATTCGCTTCAACCATCTTTTGGGACATGTTTGCTTCCAGTTTATATCTGATAGCTTCTCGAATGATCTCTCTATCGACTATATTTGTGGCCTTAACCAAGGCTCCCAGCATAGGAACATTTGGAATGTTCCTCCCAAGGGTATGGAGGGCTATATGGGTGGCATTCACAGTACCTATCTTCCCTTTAGGATAGTGAATCTTCGATCGCACTTCATTGAGGGAGAGGGGAGTGTTAACAATAAGCATTCCATGTTCATTTAAACCTTCGGTAACGTCGATAAAATCGATCAGCGTAGAATCGATTACAACCACTATATCAGGTTCAGTTACCTGACAGTGGGGAATGATAGGTTTTGAGCTAATCCGAGTATAGGCCCGAATGGGCGCTCCCATCCTCTCTCCCCCATAATCAGGTAGAGCCTGAAAATATTTACCCTCCTTCATCGCTCCCTCAGCGAGAAGTTTTGCAGCGGTTACCACCCCTTGCCCTCCCCGGCCGTGAAATTGAATTTCAACCATCTCGGCTACTGTCGTTGCCATTTTTTCTCCTATTCCTTTGTTAGGATTGTCCCCTTTTTTATTTTTTGATTTGAATAAAGCATAAAAAATGGGCGAGAGTATAATGATGCTACTGTTCGAGAGATCTTCCCACTAGTCGTTCATATGCTTCCAGATATTTTTCTCTCGTTTTTTTGATGATCTCTTCGGGTAATTCAGGAACCGGAGGCGTTTTATTCCAATGAATCGAAAGGAGGTAGTCCCTTAAAAATTGCTTGTCAAAGCTTTTCTGGGGGCCACCGGGTTGATATTCATCCCTTGGCCAAAATCTTGAAGAATCAGGAGTTAAAAGTTCATCGATGAGAATGAGTCTCCCATCCTTCATTCCAAATTCCATCTTTGTATCGGCAATGAGGATTCCTCTTTCCTCGGCGTAGTCGCGTGCCTTTTTATAGACATCGATCGAGACTGACCTCAATTCCCGTGCGATCTCTTTTCCAACAATTCTTTCCATCTCCTCAAAGGTAATATTTTCATCATGAAGCCCCTGCTCTGCCTTGGTGGAAGGAGTGAAGATAGGCTCTTCCAGCTTATCAGATTCTTCTAACCCCTTGGGAAGTGGAATGCCGCATATAGCGCCCGCCTTCCGGTATTCCTCCCAGCCCGACCCGGAGAGGTATCCCCTCACAACGCACTCCACAGGGAGAACCTCTGCCTTGACGACGAGCATGGAACGGCCTTCCAGGATCTCTCTGTGGGGAAGGCATTCTTCCGGAAAATCCCTGACATCGGTTGAAAGAGCATGGTTAGGGATAATCTCCTTTGTAAAATCGAACCAAAATTTTGAAAGCTGGGTCAGGACCTTTCCCTTATCCGGTATCGGATTTTGCATGACCACATCAAAGGCGGAGATCCGGTCTGTAGCAACGATCAAGAGCCGGTCCCCGAAATCATAAATGTCCCTCACCTTCCCCCTTCCCTTCAGAGAAAGAGACTTGAATTCCGTTCTTAGTACGACTCTCGATTCCATGTAACCTCCTTAGTCCAGTATTCCAAGCAGGGTTCACCCCGATCTTTCCGAACCTAAGCCTTCCTTTCGACGCCGTGTTGAATGACACTTTTCACAACGAGCTTCAGGAGGTCGCCTTTTTGGATGCCATAACTGGAAATTTCTTCACGGGGAAGATGAAGTTCATTCCAATAACCGATCACTTCACAAATGACTTCCTTGCCAATTTCTCTAAGGACCTGTCCGTCCTGCTCAATCACGGAGTCCAGAAGGACTCTCATTTTATTCCCCACAACAATCTCCATACGGTTTCTAAAGCCAGAGGGGAGCTCGATATAGAGACCATCCCGGTCCCCCTTGAGCTCCCCGATCAATATATCATCCCCCTCTTCTCTATAAAATCCCATCACTTTGGGTTCTTTTCTGATCATGATATCTCTGCTCCACATACTCCACAGAATTTAAACTCTTCTGGAAGATATTTGGTCCCGCACTTGGCACAGGACTTCATCGGAGGGCCAAAGATGTATGAACGGCTCTTTCCCTCGATATCCTTCTTTCTCATTCCCCTGTAGTCCACTTTTCTCTTTTCCAGGAATGCCTTGAATCCTTCGATAGGCTCTGCCGTGGCGTAGTGGACGGATAACCAATCCCTTGCATGCTGGAATGTAGTCCAAGCAAGATCGCCCCAGAAATTACACTGAACCTTTGTGTATCTCATACAATCAGGAAACTTATCAATGAGCTTCTGGCAAACCGTATCCACAGCTTCGTCCAGCTTTTCATAGGGGACTACCTCGTTGACCAGCCCCCATTGCAGTGCGGTCTTGGCATCAATTTCATCGCCTACCATGACCATCCATCGGGTTCTTTTATCCCCGATCACTAAAGGTAACCATTGGGTAGCCCCTCCTGCGGAAACGCTTCCGGTTCTGGTTCCGGGCTGGATGAACCTTGCATGTTCGGCAGCAATCGAAAGATCACAGGCCAGGTTGATTTCGTTGCCACCCCCTGCCACCACACCGTTGATTCGGGCAATAATGGGTTTTCCGCATGTTCGAATCAAATAGAGCATACGTTCATAATATTCCCACCACATATAAAATTCGTGAGGCCTTTCCGGATAGATGGTGGAGTAAGTCCCTGCATCGCCACCCGTACAGAAAGCCTTATCCCCTGCACCGGTTATAATTCCTACCGCAATTTTATCATCCACCAAGATGTCGTGGAGGGCATCACAGACTTCGGCCAATTCTGTCCCAGTATAGGCGTTGTACCGTTGAGGACGGTTCAATGTGATTTTGGCAACCCATTCTTTCTTCTCGTAAATAATCTCCTCAAACTCAAATTCTTTGGGATCTCTCCCCCTGAATAATTTCTTATACCTGGTTTTTCCGTTCATGTTGTCCTCCTTTCATTTTTTACTAATGGCTTGATGAAACCTTTTTATTATTGTGGATTCTGTCAACGATTCGTACTCATTTAATTCGTTTTCTCACCCCCTTTTTCCCCGATTCTTGAAATTCATAACGCTACTCCTCCTCTGCTCATCCTATTAGCACTTCCAATTATTGCAAACGAAATAAATCATGACACACGACTTATTTCGTTTATATTAAATCTGGCGTATAGCAGTCCATTCCCGCCCATTTGAATTTGTAAATGTTTTCTGGTAAGATAATGAAATATAATTCATGAATTATTTTTCATGATTTATAATTTGTTTATAAAACTTTGTCAAGCCTTTTCAAATTTTTATTCAAATGTGGTAGGATAACAAATGTTAGATCATACTTGTTCAAAAAAGGATTGAAACAAATTTAGATGGCGGAGGAGAGAAAATGGGAGAGTGGACTTTTCTCACCAATCATGCAAGAGTATTAATACTATTGGCCAATCATCCTAAAATCACTGCAAGAGAATTGTCAACCCTTATCGGAATCACCGAAAGATCGGTCCGAAGCATCGTCGCTGACCTCGAGTCGGAAGGCTACATTGAAAAGGTGAAAGAAGGGAGGCAAATAAGTTATAAAATTCATTCCGAATTACCTTTCCGGCATCACACCCAAAAAGATCATTCGATAAAAAAACTCTTAAAAGCGTTAGGTTGCAAATTGGTGAAATAAGCCCACCCGTTGATAATGATCCTCAAAAATGCGTGAAAAGAGCATTTTTTGTTTAAAAATCCTTGAAAATACTGCATCTGTGAAGGTTAGTTATTTGCAAATTCATAAATTTTTCGGAATCTTGAGTTTCTCAATCCTTTTGAGAGCATTCTCGAATTGCTCTCGATAAT